>OCTW011475178.1_pt1 | contig 19714 bp, 21 predicted proteins | sample 1539671 | NCBI WGS metagenome assembly OCTW01 (sample SAMN02144230, study PRJEB22623) | gut metagenome | biome: sheep rumen | host: Ovis aries | place: New Zealand
TTTTTTAATTTTTTAATTTTTTTTAAGTTTTTTCAATGGTATTGCAGTACAAAGTGCAGTACATTTTTATAGGTTATTCTTGCATATGAAATGAAATCTCCTTAAAAATTAAATAAATATGATTAAAATGGATTTATTTTGGATCAAAAAACTCTAAAAGTGCCAAATTTAACCAATTATTTCTAAAAAATATTGACTTTTGAAATGAGATTTTGTATAATATAAGCGTAAGGTTATATATTAAAGGATAAAGGTAAAAATAAAAGAAAAAATAAAACAAAAATAAGGAAAAAATAAGGCAAAGATAAAAGAAAAAAATAAAATAAAAAATAAAACAAAAATAAGAGAAAAAAGCAAATTAAATAAAAACAAATAAAAAGGTGGTAGTAGTTAATGAAAGCAATAGAAATAAGAAACAAATATTTAAAATTTTTTGAAAGTAAAGGACATAAGATTATACCAAGTGCACCACTTATTCCTGAAAATGATCCATCTGTATTATTTACAACAGCAGGTATGCAACCATTGGTTCCATATTTATTGGGGGAAAAACATCCTGAGGGAACAAGACTAACAGATTATCAAAAGTGCTTGCGTACAAATGATATAGATGAAGTTGGAGATAATAGGCATTTAACATATTTTGAAATGCTTGGAAACTGGTCATTAGGTGATTATTTTAAAGAAGAATCTATAAAAATGAGCTATGAGTTTTTAACAAAAGAGCTACAAATACCAGTAGAAAAAATTTCTGTTACATGTTTTGCTGGCGATAAAGATTGTGAGAGAGATACAACAACAGCAGAATGCTGGAAAAAACAGGGGATTCTAGAAGACCATATTTACTTTTATGGTAAAGATGATAACTGGTGGATTGCTGGCGAAACTGGACCATGTGGACCTGATACAGAAATGTTTTATGATACTGGAAAAGAACCATGCGGACCTGATTGTCAACCATCATGCGATTGCGGTAAATATGTAGAAATTTGGAACAATGTTTTTATGGAGTTTTACAAACATGAAAATGGCACATATACAAAGTTAAAACAACACAATGTTGATACAGGAATGGGTCTTGAAAGAATAACTATGTTATTGCAAGGTAAAAAAACTCCATTTGATACAGAGCTTTTTGAACCAATAATGAACAAATTAAAAGAGCTTTCAAAAAACGATAGTGTTGAAAGCAGAAGAATTGCAACAGAACACTTGAGAGCTAGCATAATGATAATTTCAGATGGTGGTAGACCAAGCAATATTGATAGAGGATATATTTTAAGAAGATTAATTCGTAGAATGACTCGTCATATGAATAAATTAGGAATTGATTTAAATGAACTACCAAATTTAATTGATTTATATATTGAAACATTAAAAGAAATGTATCCAGAGCTTGAAAAAAATAAGAACACCATTAAAGAAGTAATTGTTAATGAAAAAGATAAATTCATGAAAACACTTGCACATGGAGAAAAAGAGTTTAACAAAGTAATTAACAAATTAAAAAATGAAGGAAAAGATATTGTTGATAGTGAAAGCATATTTAAATTATATGAAACTTATGGATTCCCACCAGAGGTAACAAAAGATTTAGCTATTGAAAACAATATGAAGATTGACATGGATGGTTTTGACAAATTGTTTAAAGAGCATCAACAAAAATCTAGAACTGGTAGTGAGCAAAAGTTTAAAGGGGGACTTGCAGGAACAGGTGAACAAGAAGTAAAATATCATACAGCTACACATTTGTTAAATGCTGCATTAAAAGTTATTGTTGGACCAGATTGCCATCAAAAAGGATCAAATATTACGCCTGAAAGAATGAGATTTGACTTTAGCTGTGATCATAAGTTAACAGACGAAGAAAAGAAAAAAACTGAGGATTTGGTTAACAAATGGATTTCAGAAGACTTGGAAGTTACCGTACAAAAAATGAAAAAAGAGGATGCAATTAAATCTGGTGCAGAATGTATGTTTATTGAAAGATATCCTGATGAAGTAACAGTATACTCAATAGGAGATGTTTCAAAAGAAGTTTGTGGAGGACCACATGTAACAAACACTGCCAAACTAGGGCATTTTAAAATAGTAAAAGAAGAAGCAAGTTCTGCAGGAGTAAGAAGAATTAAAGCAATATTAGAGTAATACTGATGTGATTTGTTTACTATCAATAAGAAGAATAAATTATTATTAGATTAAGTGGAAGGAGATTTTGATATATCAAAAATATATCAAATAAATAAAAAATGGAAGAAGATTGTGTTTTTTGTAAAATTGTAGAAGGAAAAATTCCTTCAACAAAAGTTTATGAAGATGATGAAGTATTAGCATTCAAAGATATAAATCCTATTGCTCCAATACATATTTTAATTATACCTAAAAAACATATAAAAAGTTTAACAGAATTAAATGATGACAAATTGCTTGCACATATTTTTAAAGTTATAAAAGATGTTGCAAAATCACAAGGAGTAGAAGAAAAAGGATATAGAGTTATCACAAATATTGGTGAAGATGGTGGGCAAGCTGTAAAGCATTTGCATTTTCATGTAATTGGAGGAAAAAAGCTACCTACTAGGTAATGAACTATAAAAATAATAGGAGGACTTATGGGAGAGAAAAAATATAATAAGGTTTTAACAACTATATTAATAATTGGAATAGCGCTAGTATTTGCTGTTTTGGGCTTTTGGGGATTTGAAATCTACAAAAAATACTATACAAAGAAAAATGCCAATGATGCAGTAGATGAATTTGATAGTAGATTAAATACAATTGCTGATACATCAAATCTTTTAACTAATGTAACACTTAATGTAAATGGATTAGATGAAAATGCAATAGGAACTGGGAATGGAAAAATTGCTAGAATGACATATAAGGGATTTACAATGGTAGGAACAATTGAAATTCCAAAAATTAATTTGAAATATCCAGTTCTTGATAGAGCAAGCAAAGCATCAATGGAAAAATCAGTTGGTATTGCATATGGTCCAGGACTTAATAAAGTAGGAAATACTGTAATTATGGGACACAATTATAGAAATGGTACTTTTTTCTCAGATTTATACAAGTTAGCTAATAATGATGAAATATATATTACAGACGAAAGTGGGACTAGAATAAAATATTTAGTTTACAATATTTATGAAACTGGAGCTGAAGATTTTGATTATGCATCAAGAGATACGGCTGGTAAAAGAGAAATATCGCTTTCAACCTGTACAGATGATGTAAATGGAAGAATTATAATTTGGGCTAGAGAAGCTGAATAATGATTATAATGGTAAAATAAGAAGAAACAGTGCAAAATAATTTACACTGTTTCTTTTTTAGGAAAGACTAAATTAAAATTATAAATTATTGATTACAGATTATAAATTATTAATTATAAATAATAAATTTAAATTATAAATTATAAATTATAAATTATAAATTATAAATTATAAATTATAAATAATAATGCATATATTAAATATATTTTAATATATTCTATAATTCATTAGCAAAAGCCTTTATTTCCATTGCAGCAGAAGCAAAGAATTAATAGAATAAATATTAAACAACAACAATCATTGTTATTTTTATTGCAGCATTTATCTGGCATATAATTCACCTCCTTCCATTTGTAAAATCATTTTTTAAACTAGTTATTACAGCATGGTGGTTGAGGTGGCATTGGCATACATCCACATCCATTATCATTGTTGTTACATCCACCACAACAACATAATAGAAGGATTATGATTATGAACCACATACATGAACCATTATTTGATGAATTAAACATAAAAACCTCCTTGTTTTAAATTAAAAATCATTTGTATTAATATATAGTATTCGAGAATGGATATTTTGGTTACAATTAAACTACAACATAAAGTTAAAAAAGGGGTTTATCGTCCATTCGCCTCGCTTACGCTCGTTGTTCGCTACGCGCCTTTACTCGTTTATTAAACATCATGCAATGAACCTACTAACTTGTAACATAAAAACCAATAAAGTCTACCAATTGTCTTGTTAATATATTAAAAATGGTGTATAATAAGTTATTACATAAATTAATAAAATTATTAGTAATAATTAAAAAGTTAAATGCAATTAAAAAGTTAAATGTAATTAAAAAATGAAATGTAATATTAAAAATGAAAAACATTAATTGGTAAGTGATGGAGGATAATGCTTTGAATAGCGATAAACAATATCGAATTTATAGACAAATGGTAAACTCTTTTTATGGTGAAGAGCAGAGAGAACTTGAAACAAAAAGAAAATGCAAAACTGATGGTAACATTGAATTAAAGCCAGTTATTATTTCTGAAATGTATGATGCAAAATTACGTGTTGAATTTTATATTGGAAGTACAAATGGACAATTTTATAAAATTAAGAGTTTGTCTAAATTTTATGATAACATGATAAAAAAAGAAAAGTTTGCTTACAGCAAAAAAATGGAGTTTATTCACGTAAAAGAGGCTTTTAGCCAAGAGTCAATTCCATTGCTAAATTTTTTAATGAAATATGCTGAATTGTTGAAATACGCCAACGAAAATTCAACTGCGTATATGAAAAACATAAATGATGAATACATTATTTTAACAGAGAAAGGAATAGATGATTTTTTCGAAATTGAGAATGGAAAAAATGTTAGTTACAAATATAGCAATAATCTTATGCAACTAAATTTTATTGATAAAGAGCCAAATATACAGTTCAGAATTGTAGAAAATGGTGATGATGAATATGCCATTGAAACAGATTATGACATATACCAGTATACAATAATCAATGGTGAAGATTTTACTTATTTTCTTGATGATGACAAAATTTATCGTTGCTCAGATAAATTCAAAAATAATACATTGAAAATATTAAATACATTTAGGGTAAATTTTACAAATAAGATTCCGTTTAAGAAAGAGGAGTTCTCTGAAATATATTCATTAATTATACCAAAAATAAAAGAAAATGTTGAGTATAAAGATATTAATGAAGAAGAAATAGATAAATATATTCCTAAGAAATTAAAGGTAAAACTTTTCTTAGATACAGATAAAAACAATTATATCACTTGTGATGTTATGTTTTGCTATGACAACATTGAATTTAACCCTTTGACTAGTAATGAGAGTAGAGTTCCTAGAAATATTGTAGATGAATCTAGGGCACTTGATGATTTAAAAAATGTTGGTTTTATGTATGATGCAAATAATGCAAAGTTAATCATTGCAAATGAAGATGATATTTATAACTTTTTAAAAGATGAAATTAACAATTTTATTAGCAAATATGAAGTTTTGGCAACTAACAATTTTTACAATATTCAAATCATTAAACCCAAAACAAAGTCAATAGGAGTTAAAGTTGAAAATAATCTCTTAAACATTGATATGACTAATATTGATTTTGATAAAAGCGAAATTGATGAGATTATGAAAAAATATGTTTTGAAGAAACGCTTTCATAGGCTAATAAATGGACAATTTATTGATTTAGAAGAAAATTCAACATTAGATATGATTGAAAACGTTGCTCAAAATTCAAATGCTAGTTATGAAAAAATTGTTTCTGAAAAAATATCAATGCCAATTTACAGAAGCTTTTATTTAGATAAATTACTTAAAAAAAGCAATATTGTTATTAACCAAAACAGTGGATATTCAGATTTGATTGATAATGTAGCTGATAAAAATCTAACGAATAAATTTCCTTTTCCAAAAGGGCTAAATGCAAATTTGAGAGAGTACCAAAAAGTAGGATATGAATGGCTTAGAACACTTGATGAATATGGACTTGGTGGGATTCTCGCTGATGACATGGGTCTTGGAAAAACTGTGCAAGTATTATCTGTTATTTTATCTTACGTAGAGAGTAGTAATAAAGATGACTGCAGAATCCCTAGTTTAGTAATTTGCCCAAGCTCTTTGTCTCTAAACTGGGAAGAAGAAACTAAAAAATTTGCACCATCACTAAAAACACTTGTAATTAATGGAGATTTAGAAGAAAGAAAAAGAAAAATAGACACTATAAAAGAATATGATTTAGTAATAATTTCATATGATTTATTAAAAAGAGATATTGAATTATTTGAAGATAGAAATTACAATTTTAGATATTTAATTGCAGATGAAGCTCAATATATCAAAAATAATAAAACACAAAATGCAAAGGCAATAAAGCAGCTAAAGTCACAAACAAGATTTGCGTTAACAGGTACACCAATCGAAAATTCATTGGCTGAATTATGGTCAATAGTCGATTTTATTATGCCAGGATATTTATTTTCATACAATAAATTTAAGACACAATATGAAACACCAATAATAAAAGAAAATGATCAAGAAAAAATGAATAAATTAAAAGAAATGATTGAGCCATTTGTATTGAGAAGAATTAAAGAAAATGTTCTTCAAGAACTTCCTGAAAAAACAATTACAGTTTTAAACAATGAAATGGAAGGAGAACAATTAAAAATTTATTTGTCATATTCAGAAATGGCAAAGAAGAAAGCTAAAGAAGAAATTGAAGAGAATGGAATAAAAAATAGTCAAATGAAAATATTAGCTTTATTAATGAGATTAAGACAAATATGTTGTCACCCAGGTTTATTTATAGAAAATTATACTGGAGAAAGCAAAAAATTAACACAATGTATTGAAATTATAAAAACTGCAATTCAAGCTGGACACAGAATTTTGCTATTTTCAGGTTATTCTTCAATGTTTCCATACATTCAAAAGGAACTTGATGAATCTCAAATAAAATATTTTATGCTTACAGGGAAAACAAAAATAACGGATAGAATGGATTTAGTAAATGAATTCAATGCAAATGATGATATAAAAGTTTTTCTAATTTCATTAAAAGCAGGTGGAACTGGATTGAACTTGATTGGAGCAGATGTTGTTATACATTATGATCCATGGTGGAATTTATCTGTGGAAAGGCAGGCAACAGATAGAGCCTACAGAATAGGGCAAAAAAAGAATATTCAAGTATATAATTTAATTACAAAAAATTCAATTGAAGAAAAAATATATGAGTTGCAACAGAAAAAAGCAAAGCTAGCAGATGATATTTTGTCAACAAGTCAAACATTCATAAGTAGCTTGAGCAAAGAAGAAATTATGGATTTATTTAACTAAGTATATGTGCATCTTATAATGTTTAATAACTCGAAGGCTTGCTGGACGAGGGTTTCATAATGCGACAAAAAATCATTTCAATGATTTTTTGCGCGAATCAAAGTTTTATCGTCCATTCGCCTCGCTTTCGCTCGTTGGTCGCTGCGCGCCTTACTCGTTTATTAAACATTATAAGATGCACTTTATATAACTATTTTATTTTTCATTGTATAATGTTTAATAACTCGAAGGCTTGCTGGATGAGGGTGTCATAATGCGACAAAAAATCAAAAATGATTTTTTGCGCGAATTTCTGAAAAAGACTTGACTTTTTTACAAAAATGGTGTAAAGTATATATGCTTTACAGTTATGAAGCATATATTTTCTAATGCTGTAAAATAAATCATATTAAGTACAATGAAATTACGAGTTAAATTTTATTCCTTTAAAAAAGGAGAGATGAGTTAATATGGATGAACATATTAAAATTAGTATTTTGTGTCAAATTTATGGTAAATTACTAACAGAAAAGCAGATGAGTGTATTAAATGATTACTACAATGAAGATTTATCACTATCTGAGATTGCGCAAAATAGAAATATTTCAAGGCAAGCAGTTAGGGATTTGATTCAGAAAGGAGAAGAAAAACTTTTTGAGTACGAAAAAGTTTTGAAAATAATGGAGAACAATAACAAAAATCAAAAAACACTTCAAATTGTATTTTCAAAGTTGAGCGAACTTGAAAATAATGTTTCAGACAAAAAGGCTATAAAAATATTAAATGAAGTACAAAAAGAATTAAGACACATTGCATAAATCGTAGCATTTAGAATGTTGTATAAAATGTAATATGAAGAACAGCACATAATATGTAATTTAATGAACGTTGCATAAAGATGAATGGAGGAATTGTGAATGGCTTTTGAAGGGTTATCAGAAAGGCTTCAAGAATTTACAAGAAAATTAAGAGGTAAGGCGAGAATTACTGAACAAGATTTAAATGATATGCTTAGAGAAGTTAAGCTCGCATTGCTAGAAGCAGATGTTAATTACAAAGTTGTTAAAGAGTTTATAGGAAATATACATGATAAAGCGTTAGGACAAGATGTATTAAAATCTTTAACACCAGGACAACAGGTAATTAAAATTGTTAAAGATGAATTAGTTGATTTGCTTGGTGGAAATGATAGTAAAATAAATTTTAACCCAAATCAAAATGAGCCAACAATTATCATGATGGTAGGTTTGCAAGGTTCTGGTAAAACAACAACATGTGGTAAAATTGCTAATTTGTTAAGGAAACAAGGGAAAAAGCCTCTAATGGTTGCATGTGATGTATATAGACCAGCTGCCATTAAGCAGTTGCAGGTAATTGGATCTGAACTTAATATCCCTGTATATGCAAATGAAAACGAGAAAAACGTTGTTAAAATTGCAAAACAAGCAAAAGAAGTTGCAATTAGTAAATTATGTGATGTAATTTTAGTTGATACAGCAGGTAGACTTCAAATTGATGAAACATTAATGAATGAGTTGAAAGAGCTAAAAAATAACATTCATCCAGATGAAATTTTGTTAGTAGTTGACTCAATGATTGGTCAAGAGGCTGTAAATGTTGCACAAAAATTCAACGATGAATTATCTATTGATGGAATGGTACTTACAAAACTTGATGGTGATACTCGTGGTGGTGCTGCACTTTCAATTAAGAAAGTTACTGGAAAACCAATAAAATTTATTGGAACTGGTGAAAAATTAAATGAAATTGAAGAGTTTCATCCAGATAGAATGGCATCAAGAATTTTAGGAATGGGTGATGTGCTTTCAATAATTGAGAAGGCAGAAGAACAGTTTGACATAGAAGAAGCTGAAAAGCTAGAAAAAAAGCTTAAGAAAAATAAAGCATTAGATTTAAATGACTATTTAGCACAAATAAAGCAAGTCAGAAAAATGGGTTCTTTCTCATCTATTATGAAAATGATTCCTGGAATGGGAAAATATAGTGAATATGTTGATGATAAAGAATTTGATAAAATTGAGGCAATGATTTCTTCAATGACAAATGAGGAAAGAACAAATCCAAAAATTCTTAATGCATCAAGACGTATTAGAATTTCAAAAGGAAGCGGAACACAGGTTTCAGACATTAATAAATTCATGAAATCATTTGAATTGACTCAGGATATGGTTAAGAAAGTTAAAAAAGGAAAGATTGATCCGAAAATGAAAAAGATGATGAAATCAATGAATTTAGATAACATATCTGAAGACCAATTAGAAGAAATTGAAAGAAAATTTAAAAACAAGTAAGTTCTTAAATAAATATTATTAATAAATTAAGTTTTCTATTAAACTGTTGATTTATCAAATCAATAGTGATTATATAGATAAAAATTTTATGGAGGTGAAATCATGGTAAAAATTAGATTAAAAAGAGTTGGAGCAAAAAAGGCACCTTTCTATCACATCGTTGTAGCTGATTCTAGATCACCAAGAGATGGAAAAATTATAGAAAAAATAGGTTCTTATGATCCAATGACAAATCCAGCAACAGTTGTACTAGACAAAGAAAAAGTTGAAAAATGGTTGAAAAATGGTGCTCAACCAACAGACACAGTTAGAGCCTTAATAAAGAAAAACGACTAATAAATGTTAGAAAAATTACAAGCTATTTATTAGAAGTGAAAAACACTAATAAATGTTAGAAAAATTACAAGCAATTTATTAGGAAAGGAAAAGCAAAATGCAAATCGATAAGATTTTAAAAACAATTATTGATAACCTTGTTGAAGATAAAGATTCGGTATCAATTGAATGCAAAGAAGAAAACGATAAAGTTAATTTTAGTGTAAAAGTTAACAAAAAAGATATGGGAAGAATTATTGGAAAACAAGGAAAAACTGCAAATTCAATAAGGACTTTAATGAAATCTATTGGCTCAAAAGAAGGAAAAAAAGTTTTTGTAGAATTTATCGGATAATTTTCTAGGAGAATCTATGAGCAAAAAATATGAAATAGGCAAAATAGTAAATACTTTTGGAATTAAAGGCGAAATAAAAATATACCCTTATGTAGATTACATCATGGATTTAAAATTCTTTTATGTAGATGATAATAAAATGGAAATAGAAAAGTGCAGAACTCAAAAAAATCTTGTTATTGTCAAAATTAAAGGAATTGATGACATAAATGTAGTTGAAAAATTAAAAGGAAAGATTGTTTCTGTTTATGAAGAAGATCTACCAAGTTTACCTGAGGGAACGTATTACATAAAAGATCTTATAGGACTTGATGTTATTACAGATGATGGAAGAGAGCTTGGAAAATTAGATGATGTTATTCAAACAGGTGCAAATGATGTGTATAATGTAAATGGCATATTGTTGCCAGTTATTGATGAAGTTGTAAAAAAAATAGACTTGGAAAATCACAAAATAGTAGTACATTTAATAGATGGCCTTATATAGCAATATTTTAATAGATAAACTTTATAAAAATATAATAGAAATTTATTTTTATGATCATAAAGCAAATTTATATAGAGGTAATTATGGAGTTTGATGTATTAACATTGTTCCCAGAAATGTTTGAACCTTTAAAATCAAGCATTATTGGGAGAGCAATACAGAATAATTTGATAAAAATTAATTTAACTAATATTAGAGATTTTTCAACTGATAAACATAAACATGTAGACGACACGCCTTATGGTGGTGGAGCTGGAATGGTTATTAAACCTGATGTTGTTTATGATGCATATAATTCAATAACTCAAAATATTCCTAGTGAAGATAAGCCAAAAGTAATTTATATGTCACCTAAAGGAAAGGTTTTAACTCAAGCTAAAGTAAAAGAATTATCTAAAGAAAACAGACTGATCATTTTATGTGGACATTATGAAGGAATTGACCAAAGAGTGATTGACGAAATTGTTGATGAGGAAATTTCAATTGGAGATTATGTGCTAACAGGTGGTGAGCTACCTGCAATGTGTTTAATAGATTCTGTAAGCAGATATGTAAATGGAGTTTTAAGTGAAGAATCAACAGTTGAAGAGTCATTTTCAAATGACCAAAATTTGTTAGAATATCCTCAATATACAAGACCAATAGAGTTCAGAGGAAAAAAAGTTCCTGAAGTGCTTGTTTCTGGAAATCATCAAGAAATTGAAAAGTGGAGGAAAGAGCAATCATTAATTGAAACATACAAAAAAAGAAAAGAACTTTTAAATAAAAAACAACAAGAGAATGCTGAAAAGTTGCTATTAAAATATAGCGACAAAGAATGCTGAAAAAGTTGCTATTAAATATGTATAGTAACAAAAAATGCTGAAAAGTTGCTATTAAATATATATAGCAACAGAAACCAAAACTTTTAAATTGTAATTTGAATTAATAATTATTATAGTTTTAAAAACGCAATTTAAAATAGAATTTTAAAAATCAAAGTAAAAAAGAAAGGAGTTTGTCATGGATATTATTAAATCAATAGAACATGAACAATTAAAATCAAAAATTCCTGATATAAAAATTGGAGATACTGTTAGAGTTCATCAAAGAGTAAAAGAAGGAAACAGAGAAAGAATCCAGGTTTTTGAAGGAATTGTAATTAAAAAGCAAAACGGTGGATTAAATGAAACATTTACTGTTAGAAGAATTTCTTATGGAGTAGGAGTTGAAAAAACATTTTTAATTCATTCACCATTAGTTGAAAAAGTTGAACTTGTTAGAGTTGGAAAGGTTAGAAGAGCTAAACTATATTATCTAAGAGATAGAATAGGAAAAGCTGCTAAGACAAAGGAAAATGTTGGAGCTAACCTAAAGAGAGAGCAAATTATTGTTAAAGAAGAAGCTGAAAAGGCTAGAGAAATAGAAGAAGAAAAGAAAGCTGAAAAAGCTGCTGAAGCAAAAGCTGAAGAAGCTAAAACAGCAGAACCTACTGAAGCAAAAACAGTAGAGAAAGCTGAAACTAAAACAGAAGAAACTAAAACAGCAGAGAAAGCTGAATCTAAAGCAACAGACACAAAAACAACAGAGCCTAAAGCTGAATAATAGTTTATATTTTTATAGAGCAGAGTATAAATTAATCTCTGCTCTATGTTTTTTTGACAGTCTTTTTAGTGTAGGAATTATATTAGTGGGGGAAATTATATTTTCTTTTATACAATGTTTTCTATTTTATTGCTTTTTTATTTTTGGTTTTGCTAATAATGCTGCAATATATCCAAAGAATACAGCTGCGGCAATTCCTCCAGCAGAAGATTTTACACCACCGATAAAAGCACCAAGCAATCCTTGCTCTTTAGCAGATTCAATTGCACCATGAGCTAAATTTGCACCAAATCCAGTAAGTGGCACTGTAGCACCACATCCAGCAAAGTCAATTAGATGCTGATATATTCCAAGTCCTCCAAAAATCGCACCAACTGTTACGTACATAACTAATATTCTAGCAGGAGATAGTTTAGTTTTATCTATTAATATTTGACCAATTATACAGATAATCCCACCTATAATAAATGATTTTAGCATAAGAAACCAGTTTATATGCTGTAGAAATTCCATCTTTATAACCTAACCTTTCAAATTATTTTTATCATAAATACGTTAAACTTGAGTTAAAAAAGTATGTTTTTACAAACACGTTAAACTTCAATTGAAACAGCGTGTGCAATTCCAGGAATTGATTCTCCTTGCTGAGATGAAGTGGCATTCATTAATGCACCTGTTGCAATTAATAATAATTTTTTAATTTGCCCCTTAAGCATTTGATTATACAAATATCCAGAAAATACTGTTGCACTACATGCACATCCACTTCCACCAGCATGTGTATCTTGTCTTTTTTGGTCAAACATTAATACACCACAGTCATCATAATTTGAAGAGATATCATATCCTTTTGCATTAGCCAAATCAAGCAAAATGTCCTTACCTACATATCCAAGATCACCTGTAATAATCGCATCATAATAATTTGGCTGTCTTCCAGTGTCTTCAAAATGTGTTACTAATGTAGAAAGTGCGGCAGGAGCCATTGCAGCGCCCATATTACTTGCATCTTTTATTCCTAAATCTGTGATTACACCTGGAGTAACATAAGTAATATGAGGTCCATTTCCAGCTTTATTAAGGATAACGGCTCCTGAACCAGTTACAGTCCATTGACCAGTTGGGGTTCTCTGATTTCCAAGCTCAAGAGGGAATCTAAATTGTTTTTCGGCACTACAAAAATGGCTTGACGTAGCACAAAGAACATTATTACAAGCTTGAGAATCAATAAAAATAGAACCTAGAGTCAATGCCTCTGCAAATGTGGAACAAGCACCAAATATTCCAAAGAAGGGTACATTACTTTCTCGCATTGCAAAACTTGAAGAGATACATTGATTAAGAAGATCACCAGCAAAAATATAGTCAATATCTTTTGTAGATAATCCTGCTTTAGCAAGAACTAAGCTAGAAGTTTCTTTTATAAATTTGCTTTCTGCCTTTTCCCAAGATTTTTCACCCCAAAACTCGTCCTCAATGCATTTATCAAAATATTCTTCAAGTGGACCATGAGATTCTTTAGGTCCAACTATTGATGCTGTTTGTAATATATGTGCAGGGTAGTCCATTTGCAAAGTATTTTTTCCAACCTTTTTCATTTTTTTTTCCTTTCTCACAGTAAGAATTTTAAAAACTTATATATTAAGCAAGATATTTTCTTTGTTTTTCAACAACTCAAGATATCAAATAAATAGGCAAGCTATAATTCCTATAATAACAGATGATGAAATGCCATATACAAGCACTGGTCCAGCTACAGTAAACATTTTAGAGCCAACTCCTAAAATATATCCTTCTGATTTATATTCCATTGCAGGTGCAACAATCGAGTTAGCAAATCCTGTAATTGGAATTAAAGAACCAGCACCAGCAAATTTTCCGATTCTATTAAATACATTAATAGCAGTTAAAAAAGCCGAAATTCCTACTAAGCTAATTGACACAACTGTGTTTGCAGAAACATTATCAAGTCCTTTATACGTACAATAAAAATATATTAGTTGTCCAATTGCGCAAATTAAGCCTCCAACTAGAAAAGCACGTGAACAGTTTTTAACAATAGAGGAATTTGGTGATTTTTTATCTACATATTTTTGATATTCTTGCGGATTATTAATAGGGTACATAAATAACCTCCTTATATTAATCTTGTATCATAAATCCTATATCCAAATCAACATAATATTCTGTTATTTTATTAAGTGTGATTTTTGCTCTTTGATCTAAAATTTTAACAGATGTTAAATAATTGATTGTTTTTGAAACCTCCTCAACAGCTTTTACAATTGCATCCTTCCAAGAAATATTTGACGTTCCTGTTATTTTTATATGTTTTTCAATTCCCATAGAAACCTCCGAAATAAATTATTTATAATAAGTATTTCCAAAATTTAAAAATATATGTAAATATTATCAAGAAAAAAACTAGAATTATTAGGGACAACAAATTGAAATGCAACAAATTTCCAAAATATTCATTTTAAATGCAACAAATTTTATGTAAATTCAATGAAAACTATTTATTTTACGCGAATTATATGTTATAATGAGATTAGTAATTTTTATAATTAAAAATGCAATAAATAATAAAAATGTGATAAATGAATTGATTTAATTATATTTTGAATAGTATTAATTAAATTAAAAATAAAGAGAGGAGTTTTTTATGTGGTTTTTAATTATTCTATTAGCACTTATAATTATTTTTGCTGCAATGAGTATTAAAATTGTAAGGCAATCTGAGGTGTATATTATTGAGAGGCTTGGTAAATTTCACAAAGTGGCAGATGCAGGATTAACAGTAATAATACCATTTATTGACCATGTACGCAGTATTGTTAGTTTAAAACAACAAACTTTGGATATTGCACCACAAGAGGTTATTACAAAGGACAATGTAACAATAACAATTAACACAGTTGTATTTTATAGAGTTATTGATCCAGCAAAAGCAGTATATGAAATTCAAAATTTGAAAAAAGGTATTGAATATCTTTCTGTAACATCAATTAGAGATTTAGTAGGAAAAATGAATTTAGATGAAACTTTCAGCTCAAGAGACACAATTAATGACAAATTAAGGTCAATGTTAGACGAAGCTACTGCTAGATGGGGATGTGATATTGATAGAGTTGAAGTACAAGATATTACATTGCCACCAGATATTAGGGATGCTATGGAAAAGCAAATGAATGCTGAAAGAAATAAGAGGGCAGCTATTCTACAAGCAGAAGGTGAAAGACAAGCAGCTGTACTTAAAGCTCAAGGTGAAAAGGATGCAGCTATTTTACAAGCTGATGCTGAAAGAGAGTCAAAAATTAGAAAAGCTGCTGGTGAAGCTGATGCTATTAGAAGAATTGCAGAAGCAAAAGCTGAAGAAGTGAAAATGGTTTATGGAGCAATGATGGAAAGTAAACCAAATGAAAAATTAGTTCAACTAAAATCATTGGAAACATTGAAGGAAGTAGCAAATGGTGATGCAAACAAGGTGTTTATACCATTTGAAGCAACAAATACTTTGGCAAGCTTGGGAACAATGAAAGAAATTGTAAAAGACGAGAAAAATGAAAAACAAAATAAATAGCTTTGAAAAAATTATCCCAACAATATAATAAATATGTAAAGAGAAAAATAGACAAAGACAATATATTTAAAAATAATATATATACAAACCAAAATTTAAATCAGAATATTCATTTGAAATGCAATAAAAATTACAAAACAAAATTAAACAAAATTGAATTGCTAAAATATGTAAAAGCAATTGACATAATATACTTATAGTGCTATAATAATAATGTACCTATTAATTATTATTTGTTTTGGACGATAAGTCCAGGAGGAAAAAATGCGAGTATTATATGGCAAACTGTTGACAAGTAAGGATGAGATTTGTAAATCTGCAATGAAAAAGCTAAACGAAGAACTCACTTATTATAGTGATGAAGGCTTATTCATACCAAGTTGGGGAGACTTTAATGAAGTATTCAAACTGCTTTCTCCATATTGGGGATATATTAGAGTTACAAAAAAGAGTTATTCTGAAGAAAAAGCAGAAGAGCTTTGGAAAAGTCATCCGGAGATTTGGGTAAGAAGACCAGATTTATTACCTGGCGTTACAGCACTATGATATCCGATGTATTTTACTAACAAAATAACTCGAGGCAGAAAATTTTCTACCTCGAGTTATTTTTGATATCAAATTATATGTAGGAGAATTTTCTATTTATTCAAAGATTCATTATATACATCCTTTTCACTCAATAAACTATTGTATTAGTTATTATTTTTTTCTTGAAAATTTGATGTATCAATGTTTTCATCTGGTATAAAATATTTTGTACCTAACATTTTATCAGGTAAATATTGTTGCTCTACATAATGTTTAGGGTAGTCATGCGGATATTTGTACCCAACGTGATATCCCTCTTTTTCCATACCTTTGGCAACTGCATTTCTAATGTGCATTGGCACAGTTCCGGTATCTTTTGTTTTAACATCTTCAAGGGCTTTATTTATTGCTAGATAACTTGCATTAGATTTTTTAGAATTTGCATTATAAATTGCTGCTTCTGCCAAAATAATTCGTGCTTCAGGCATCCCAACAATATGCACAGCCTGCATTGCAGCATTTGCAACAACAAGTGCATTAGGATTTGCAAGGCCAACATCTTCAGCAGCTGAAATAACAATTCTTCTTGCTAAAAACATAATGTCTTCACCAGCATCTAAAGCTCTAGCTAAATAAAAAGCAGTTGCATCAGGGTCTGAACCACGCATGGATTTGATAAAAGCTGAAATATTATCATAATGATAATCACCATCTTTATCGAAAATAGCTTTTTTATTTTGAACGCATTCACCAGCAATCTTATCTGTAATGTATATAACGCCATCTTTTTCAGGTGGAGTAGAGAGAACCGAAATTTCAAGATTATTTAGAGCAGTTCTAACATCACCATTTGACGTAATTGCAAATTTCTTAAGAGTACTATCTTCTATTTTAACATTAAAATCTTTTAGTCCCTTTTCAGACGTTAAAGCTCTCTTAAGAATTGTAAAGATATTTTCTTCTGAAAGTTGATGCAACATAAATACCATACTTCTTGATATTAAGGCTTTATTGACTTCAAAATACGGATTCTCTGTAGTAGCACCAATTAAAATAACAACACCTTTTTCAACATAGGGAAGCAAGGCATCTTGCTGTAATTTATTAAATCTATGAATTTCATCGATAAAAAGAATGCATTTGCCAGAGGGATTTAACATCAGATTTTGAGCATCTTCAATAGCATTTTTTATGTCAGCAACTCCTGCTGTAACCGCATTTATCTTTACAAATTTATATTTTGTAGTATTGCTAATAACTTTTGCTAGAGATGTTTTTCCACAACCAGGTGGACCCCATAAAATGATACTAGATAGCCTATCAGCTTTTATTGTTCTATATAAAATTTTATCTTTTCCTAAAATATCTTCTTGACCAACATATTCATCAAGTGTTTGAGGCATCATTCTATATGCCAAAGGTTCATTTAAGTCAACCAAAATTCAACCTCCAATTTATTCTAAATTTATAATAAAACAAACATTAAATAATACATAACATCTATTTAAGAACATATTAAACCAACATTTTTATTTAATGCAACTATTACTTCCGCAAATCAAAGTATTTTTAATCCTTTTTTAATGATCTCTTCGGTTGATAACTCATCCAATCCATCTATTTGATTCATTACTTTTTCAATATCTTTTTTGTTATATCCAAGAACTTGCAATGCATCAATAGCATCTTGAGCTTTTTCAACATTTTTAATTTTATTTATTATTTCTTCATTTTTACTTTCAGCTTGTTCAGTTTTAATTTTATCTTTTAACTCCAAAATAATTCTTTGTGCTGACTTTGCACCAATACCCGGAAGTTCTTTTAAAGTATTTATATCATTAGTGATTACTGCTAAAGCAAATTTAGAAGGTTCAATTTTAGACAATATATTAATTGCAGATTTTGCCCCAATACCACTAACACTAATTAATAGCTCAAACATAGAGAGTTCTTCATAATTTAAAAAACCAAATAAACTTATATCATCCTGTAATACTCTCATGTATGTATATACTTTTAGACTTTGATTATTGTCAATTTGATTTAGAGAATTTTCAGACATGAAAAGTTTAAATCCAATACCATTAACATTAATTATTATAAAACTATTTGTTTTTAACTTAACAATTCCTTCTAGAAATGAAATCATAATCTGTACCAATCCTTTATTTTTTAGTGTTAATATAATATCATAAGAACGTTTGTTTGTAAATAGATTTTATAAAAAAACACAAAATATTGTTTTGGTATAGTAATAATAATTAAAATGTATTATAATATAATTGGTAACTTAAAGAAGGAGAATTTTTACATGAACAAATATCTTGTATCTGAAACGACTAAAGAAGAGAGAAAAGAAATAATAAAAAGTGCATTAGGAATATCACTTTTGGGCGCAAAGATGCCTAGTGATGATGTATTAGAATTGGCGAAACAATATATTGATGGAAATATTGAGATAGATGAATTACAAAAAAGAGTATTAGAAAAATATAATAAAAAAGGGGAAAGTAAATAATGAAAGATCCTTATGTTTATGAAGATACTGGAGTTTTAAAAAATAAATTAGGCATAAAAAATTATGATGAATTAGTAAAGGCAGAGTCTGATTTATCATTTGTAAAATTGCTTACTGTTGATAGAGATGTTGCTTGTCATGAATTTGGAATTGATTATCTAAAAAACATTCATAAATATATTTTAGATGATATCTATGATTGGGCAGGAGAGTTTAGAACTGTTCCAATGGAAAAGCCAGAGAGAGTTTTAGATGGGCAATCTGTAGAATATGCATATCCAACTGAAATATTGGAAAAAACAAAACATGCGTTACATAAATTAAATGCAATAAATTGGAATGCACAACAACTTGATGACAAGGCAATGAATTTTTCAAAATTAATTGCAGAATTGTGGCAAGTGCATCCATTTAGAGATGGAAATACAAGAACAATTACAACATTTGCTTTTAGGTTTGCAGATGAACGTGGATTTGGTATGCAAAGATCTTTATTATTAGATAATTTTCAATATGTAAGAGATTCACTCGTAATGGCTTCTTTAGGGGAATATTCTGAATATAATTATCTATACAGAATAGTAAAAGATGGTATTCAAAGAGGAGCAAAAGATAGAGAAGTAAGAGAAATGAAATATAGAGAAGCGAATGATATAAAAAATGAAAGGGACAATATTAACCGCTAAAAGTTAATAATTTTTTACTAAATTATTAGGGCAATTTTATTGACTGTTATGTTTTTATGTTGTATAATAAAAAAGTATTAATTTTGGCCCCTTGGTCAAGCGGTTAAGACGCAGCCCTCTCAAGGCTGAATCATGGGTTCGATTCCCGTAGGGGTCACCAAAGTAGTTAAAAGAAGAAAAGAAACATTAATACATTGAAAAGCGGAGTGACTTTTAGTT
>OCTW011607612.1_pt1 | contig 19712 bp, 13 predicted proteins | sample 1539671 | NCBI WGS metagenome assembly OCTW01 (sample SAMN02144230, study PRJEB22623) | gut metagenome | biome: sheep rumen | host: Ovis aries | place: New Zealand
TATTGTATCACTATTAAGGAAAAATATCAAATGTTACGTGTCACTATTATGTAAAACTATGTCAGTGCAGGGGGTTCTGAACAGTTACAAAGCATGTAGAATTATGCTTTGTGATTATACCGGAGGTGAAGGCCGTAACTTCCAATGTGCTGATTATATAGTTCATATAGATTTGCCCTGGGATGCAAATATTATCGAACAACGAATCGGCCGTTTGGACCGTTTAGAAAGAGATATGTCTCGCCCTGTGGTCAATTCCGTTGTCGTTCATACTGAGGGAACCTTTGAGGAGGCATTATTTAGCTTTTGGAATGAAGGCCTGAAGATTTTCAACCAGTCATTAAGCGGTATGGAGATAATCATGAAAGATATTAATCAGGAGATTATCTCTGCCGTAAAGAGCGATTTTAAATTTGGGCTATTTGATAGAATCCCAACAATAATAAAACTTGCGGATGATATGAGAGAAACGGTTCGCAAAGAACAAAACTATGATGCTGCGAGTTTTATATTTCGTCCAATGTACGCAGAGCTTAAACGCTTGACGGACTACTATGCGCAAAATGAAAATGAACTTTTTGCTGATACAATGACAAACTGGGCAAGTCTCGCAGGTTTTAGAGGGTTCAGTAATAAAGCTGGAGTATTAACATATACTGCTGCATCATTCTCACCTAAGTCAGCAATAAATTCTCAGCTGATTCCGCCCAGATGGAATGACTATTTAAGTAGTGAGCAAAACAAATTCCTAAACGGAGTGCAGGAAGCATACAACAAGAGTAAATCCATTAAAAATCAAGATCGATCAATTAAAGGTACTTTTATTCGGAAGGTGGCAATTGAAAATGATTATCTTCATTTCTTCGCTCCAGGTGATGAGATCTTTGATTGCATAGTTAATAATGCAATGAATTCCTGTAAAGGATGTTCGAGTGCATTTGTAACTCCTGCGGGAATAAACTGGAGAGGTTTGATTTTTACATGGTCCTTAATGCCGGACGAATCATATCTTTTAGACAAAGGAGTATCTATTTATGCTTTAAGCCCATATAGAAGCTATTTGATGTCAGAACAGGTAATTATTCCCATAAGCATTGATAACAAGGAGTCACACAGTGATTCTAGTATCGTCCGCGAATATCTACAAGTCATCAATTCCGGATTTAAGAAGGAACGAACCATCCATTTGGGTAAACGCAGCAGAGAAGCAAGGTATTTGAAAGAAATAATAACAGGAACAAACATTGATTGGTTTAAAAAGCAGTACCCAGAAGAAAATTGGATTGAGTTAATAGAATCATCGAGAAAAGCTGCATATGAAAAAGCTTTTGAACAGTTTAAGCATCGGTCAAATATTCGAGGTGCCAAAGAAGAGATGGAAAGAACTCTCTCAGCTCGGGTTGCAAACGGTGAGTTTTATGGAATTGACAATGAGCAGATTGACGAGTTGAAAAGGGAACAAGAGATTATCCTTGAGGCAATTAGACGCCCCAGAATAAGCCTTGATTCTGCCGCATTTGTTTGGATGGTGAAAGTAAGCAATGGATGAGAATACTCTTGTAAAACAAGTCGAAGAATATCTCAATAAAAGAAGAGAAGATCTTGTGGTTGATGTTGATATCGATTATTCATCACAAGATAGATTTAAGATGCGAACAATCAAGCGGTTAAAATACATTTTTGATTTGTATGAAAAGCATCATAAATTCTATAACGATTTTCTGATTGCTTTAAGAGATTATCTTTTGATATTTAAGACAAGCATTCGTCTTGATGAGATTATTATTTCTCCTGATAATGCATTTTCGATTAACAAAGATGAATATTCTGGAAAGTACTTTGCTAGCTATCAACTTCCCACATATGTAAATGAGACCTTTGTTAAGCAAGTTTATCTGGAAGGGTATCATGCTTCGCGACTGATTGACAAAGGGTATGATTTGTTGACAGACCCTCTTGTTTATTCAATAACCGGGTTTTCAAAGTTTAAAACAATAAACCAGAAATTGGCTGTCTATGGTGCTTTGAATACACCTGATGGATATACGACACTGGTTTCTCTACCTACAGGCGGGGGGAAAAGCTTAATAACTCAAACTTTGGCATATCAAAGTACTGGGCTAACAGTCGCAATCGTTCCGACTGTTTCATTGGCGCTGGATCAGGTTCGCGTAGCAAAAGAAATCATTCACACCCAGAATGCTGATGAAGAGATTTTTCATTATAGCAGTGGTGTAGATGCCTCACCAATTATTAATGCAATAAAGAATAAGACAGCCAGGCTACTATTCATTTCTCCGGAAGCACTTATAAAGAATCAAAGATTCGCCGATGCCATAAAGACTGCTAATCAGCAGCGATATTTGAAGAACATTATCATTGATGAGGCTCATATTGTAGTCGATTGGGGCGCATCGTTTCGTGTTGACTATCAATGCTTAGAATCATGGCGCAGAAAACTTATGATGACTAATCCTGGGCTCAGAACACTTCTCTTATCTGCAACATATGAACGTCGCTGTATAGATATTTTGAAGGATTTCTTCGCTACCGATGATAAATGGATAGAGATCCGCTGTGATGCGCTTCGACATGAACCACGTTATATGTTGATAAAAGCAAAGTCTTTCACTGATAAGAAAAGAAAAATGATTGAACTGGTTGAGAAACTACCTCATCCAATGATCATTTATGTAACCAGACCTTCTGATGCTGAGGAGATTAAAACGTATCTTTCGGAAAATGGAATTAACAATACGAGGACATTTACGGGTTTAACCTCATCTGCGAAACGCGAACAATTAATTGATGAATGGGTCGATGATCAGTTTGAAATAATGATTGCAACTTCCGCATTTGGTGTCGGGGTGGATAAAAGTGACGTTAGAACTGTACTCCATATGTATATTCCTCAGAATCCAAATGCCTATTATCAAGAGTTGGGACGTGGAGGTAGAGATAAACTACCATGTTTAAGTGTCATGTGCATTTGTCCGGAAGATACAACTATTACATTTAATAGGATCAACAAAAAAGTTCTGACAACGGAAAAAATAATAGGCCGATGGGATAGCATGTATAATAGTCCTCTTTCGATCCGCGTTGGTAATTATACAAACATAAATACATCAATTAAACCTAAATACAATGTTGTTGATGAATTTGATGATGCGCCGGTTTCTGATACAGATATGAACTGGAACATTTATGTTCTGCTTCTTTTAAGAAGATATAACATGATCAGCATTATGGAAGTATTACCACAAAACGATAATTACATATTTGTGGTAAGCATAAATGACGATTTGCTTAGAACGAATGATAATGCACTGCAACAGAAAATTGAATCTATTCGTACTCAAGAATGGGATTACTATAATGAGGCATTTAAACAAATTAAAAAGGCCATCTTGCAAAGCGGGAAGTCTTGCTGGTCGGAAATGTTCTATGAAACATACGATAAAGTATCAGAATACTGCGCTGGCTGTGATGCACACAACGAGGCAATTGAAGGAGATTTTTATGAATTCTCATTAAAAAGACCAGTTACACAACCTGTGAAGCAGCTTGCGATGGATCAGCTGGCATTATTTGGGCCGGCTTATGAAATGGTAGTATATGCGGATGAAAAGCAAAGAATGTTTTTGATAGAAGAGCTTCAGAAGAAGAGATTATCTGTTCTAATTACAGAATCGGATCTAAAGCTGAACGAGGGGGCTTCTGCCAGCCATTCGGGAAACAGTTTGTTGGTAATAGATTGCAGTGAATTAAGGGATCTTATGTCGAAGTCGTGCTACTATTACGTTTCAGGTTTAGTCGCAATTGTATATAGCGGCGAGGAGGGAGATGTCTATAATCAATTAAAAATGGTGAGACAGTATCTTTCTAATAAATCATTCATTCGCTTGATTCACATTATTAAAGAAAACGTATACTTCGAATCACTAAATAAGGCTTTCACAGATTTAATTGACGGACCTGTAATGCCTATAAATGTAATATGCTCGAAAGAAGGTGGTCAGTATGTTTAATGATCGGATGGCAACACCTGCAATACCTGAAAGGGTATTTACACTTTGCAAAATTGTCGAAAAGAGGCCGATTTCTAGTTCCGATTTAAAGGAGAGAATGGAGCCGGAATTCCTGCACAATAGTTCTTCATATTACGCGGATTATAGAAATGCAGCTGAAGAATTAAGACTTATCTCAATTTCTGACAATATGATTTCGCTTGCGGTTAATCCGGAAGTAATAAAGTCGATTGAAAGCATGCGGAAATATATCAATGGACAGCTTGAGCAATTTAAAAACGGACAGTTTTATCAAGTTACCTCAGCTTATTATAGTTTGGGTAATCAAGTCCTTAATGGTGAGAAAAATGTTGCTGCGATGGCGCCACAGATGAGTCAGTTGATAGGAAGGCCAGTAGATGCTATGGCAATGCGCGCCTGGAGGTTCTGGGTGTCTTTTTTGGGATTTGGCTATCTTCAAGACATGTTTCTAATACCTAATGCGGATGTATTTCTAAAGGATTTAATTGATAATGCGGGCTTTGAGAAGAAAAAACGTTATTCTTTCGGAGAGTTTATCGAGCGTTTACGTCCTTATTGCAACATTGTGATTGATACGAATCCATCGAATCGAAAGATTAACTATGGCATATCCAATGGACTTCGTGCTCTTCATGATTCCGGTTGCATCAAATTAGAGCACATATTGGATCAAGAAGATATATGGAATTTATATCCGTTAAAAGCTCATGCGATTACAGGAACTGTTACAAACATTACCATTAGTAAATAGGAGGCACCTTTATGGATATAAATATTGCTAGAGATCGGATTTCATATGTTGTGAAACCCGACTCGATTACTGCTTCACAAGGTGATTTCCTTGCTACGCATGTCGCTATCAATAGATTGCATCTTCTTAATAAGTTTGACATCCTTCCGTCAGGTGGGAAAAACTATTCCGAAGAAGAAGTGTTTGATCAATATGTACTTAATCCGAATAATCAGCATCAGTTTATTGCTGTTTATGGCCAGAGCGGTACAGGAAAGTCTCATTTGATTCGATGGTTTGAAGCAAAGTTCGAACAAGTAAAGCCTGATAATGAAGTTGTTTTGTTTATTCGTAGAAGCGACAATACATTAAAAGGAACAATTCGACAGCTGTTAGAGAAACCAGAAGTCAAAGGAATTGCAAATAGAGAAATCTATGAGCGGTTAGTTAAGGCATCTGTCTTTGTGGATGAGAACAAACTCAAAGACATGATTTATCATAATTTCATAATTGAGTTGCACAATGACGATGACAGTCATCCAATTAAGATTACAAATGTCAAACGGAAGAGATTAGAAGCGTTCTTGAACAATGAAGTCGTTCATGATCATTTAATGTCAGAGAAAGGTCCGATTGAACGGATGTATTCAAAGATCGCTGAACATACACTTGTTGACCGTGATACGATAGCTCAATTCCTTCCGGAAGACTTTTATGTTTCTGCAGATTTATTTGAGGATATTCATCGAGCTGGTGCTGATCCTAAAGCTGAAAAAATGGCAAGAGAACTTATGGCTGACGAAAGTGGTGCAGAGTCTGCTAGTGTACTTGCCTCATATTTGAACCAATTTGTGAATGATGTTATTCAGCGGTGTGCAGGAATTGAGCCAGGCGATTTTAGGCAAATATTCCAAGATATCAGGAAAGAATTGTATCGCCTTGAGAAGAACTTGACGCTGTTTATAGAAGACGTTACATCGTTTACAGGTGTTGATGATGCTCTTTTGGATGCGTTAATTGTTGAGCATACAGGAATGAATGCAGCAGATAATCTTTGTCGTATCTCTTCAATCGTAGGCACAACGAGCAACTATCTGCAGAATAACTTCCGCGATAATCACAAAGATAGAATTACACAGTACGTATATATCCCCAGTGATGTTTTTGACGACAACGAATTATTTGAGTTTGTTGGCAGATATGTAAATACAATGTCATTAACAGAAGATGTTGTTAATACGTGGCTAAATAATCATGCTAATCCTGCAGACTATCCTGTACATGAAGTGAAACAGGGATCCAAATGGGAATATGTATCAATCGGATTTGGGAAAAAACTGTGTTTGTACCCATTCACAAAGAATAGCATCAAGTATTTATATAACTATGGGCTGACAAAAGGACATCAAACGCCTCGATATATCATTCGAGATATAATTGAACCTGTTGTAAATGACATAATCAATAATTCTGAAAATTTCCCAAGTGTGAAGTATAACTTGGTAAACGTGAATACCACTTTAAGTTATGGTATTCATAACCAGATAAAGGATGATGCTTTAGCGGATCGTTTACTTAGGATTCTTTGCATATGGGGTAATGGGCAACCAGAACAATACACCAAAAAAGATATCACGTATGTTTCTGGTGTCCCAGAATCAATTCTTACAGAATTAGGGCTTCCAACTCTCAAATTTAGTGAAGTAAAGGAGCCTGATCCAAATCAAGAAGAAAATAATTCGGGAGACGAGCAGGATAATCCGGAAGTCACAACGGGTGTATCTACTGTTCCTGTAGCAGTTCAAGAAAGGGTCAGCAAGGCCAATGCTATTTTAACTGAGTGGAGTAATGGAAAAGAAATTGATTACTCCGCTACAGGAGGTGTTACGGGACTCATAAGAAAAGCTGTTTTAGAGGATATGTGCTCATTCTTATTCTCGACTATTAATTGGCAAGTTGAAGGGATTTCTGATGACAATATAAACAAAGTGAAATCTTCCAAAAAACTACTCTGTCTGGAAAGACAAACCAAAGGATCAGGCTTTTATCAAATGCCTGCTTCTTGGGAATCAATGAATGTTATAAGTGCTTTTATCAGATGGAGAGAATTTGGAAATCAGAGTTGGAATTATCCGGATTCCGATCTCGATGCTTTTTTGGTTACATCGTGGGCGTCAAAAATTAAAGATAGTGTTGTTAAAGCAGTAAGCGATAGAGTTGAAGAATCAAAAACACCATATATTGAAGCTGCTATTGCTGCAGAGATGTATAGACTGATTCTCTGTGGAGAGTTTAGAGAGCATAGCCTAAAAAACTTGTCTACAAAGTATTTGTTTGAATCAACCACAAGTACTAAGACTAACAATTGCCATAGCAAGGAATGGAATGGACTGGTTTCACTTATTACCAGGAATGGAGCGGATACAAGGAATAAAGAAACAATCAGGCAGTATTTCAACATTACTCAAGGTTCCGGTTCAACAGTTGTTGTCTTAGATGAGCCAGAATTGTCAAAGATGGTCAGAAGAGTGAAAACTAACAGGCTTGAAGTAGCTGAAGAAACCATGCAGCTACAAGATCCTGTAAAGCTTCGTCGTGATGTTTTCAATTATTTAAAGGATATATCTGACCGGATTAAAGATGTTTCAAGAGCAGAAGTCGATAAGGCGAGAGATGTGATCCAGATAATATATGATCACTTTGATAGCGATGAAATAGAAGAAGACGATATTCTTGAACTTGTTGATACGGCAAAGAGTTTTTATGGAGAAATAAACTCAACCCAGATAAACATTGCAGTTGCGTCAACAGATGCAGTAAAAAAAGGTGTCAAGCAAATTGCGAAAGCCATTAATGATGTCGGGCTAATATTGCCTGAAGATGATGTGCTGAATATCCTGATGACATTCGCAGGGGATCCGATTTCGACAATGCAACCTCTTATTGATCTTCTTAAGACACTAGATGGGGATGTCGAGAAGTTGGATCAGCGTATTGCAGTAAGAAAAAGTGCACTTGGTGTTGTTGGCGAAAATATAGGGACTGATAATCAATATAGTTCAGAATCAGAAACTATTGAGTCCGATCTGAGTATAGTTGCCAGTTTGCGGTGAGGTGAACCATGATAGTTGATTTATTGAATCGAAAGATCAAAGAGATGAAGGAGCTTCGCCGCTTAGAATCGATAAAAGCGAACAAGGCTCAGCAAGAAGCAACAGATCTAAAATATCAGGCGTTTGTAAAAGAAATGCATCAAGCAATTGATGCCATTTACTATGCAGACAAGGAGCTTGGCTTTATTGTCAGCACAGACACTAAAATACAAATAAATGGTATGCTGGCAGCAACGCAAGAAGTGACTAAGTCGGGTTTTGCAGACAAAGAGCTTTTGGCTTCTGCACAGACAGCTTTAAAAAATGTGCAGAATGCCATAAAGAAAGAGTGGAGTTCACATTTCACGCATATCACTTCTACGACAACCAGTACATTAAAAGCTATTAATGCAATCGACACAGAAAAAGTAGGCAAATGTTTATCTAATATAAAATCTGCTGAAATATGGGGAGATGATAAAGATAGATTAAGTAATTTAAAAGATGCATTAAGTGAAGCAAAGACTTTGATTCAGAGCCTCAATCTAGATGATGGTATCATATCATTCTTAACAAAAATGAATACAGGACAAGCAACTATCGATGATTTGAATGAAGTAGTACTTGAATGGATAAGACAGGAAGGTTTGGAATCGCGTATTAGACTTAAATTTTCGTAATATGAGTTGTTAGAGTTAACACCCGCTTCCCGCTACAATAGGATTCGGTTGACTTTCAGACAAGAACAAGATATACTTAAGTAGCATATACTTAAGTATATCTTGTTTTTCATTTATGGAGATAGATAATGGACTTTGTATATAAGTTCCCAGTAGTGAAGGGATCACAAGCAACAAGAGAATATTACATAGCAATGGTTCCGCTGAAAATGTTGCCAAGGCTCTTTCCGCCAGAAGAAGAATACGTTTCTCCAGAATATAGAGCCCAACGAAAGATTAATGAGTCAAGAATACCAATTATTACAAAGTATATACTTGATAATCGTGACTCCTATGTCTTTTCCGCCCTTGCGTCCTCAATTGATGGTGCTTTTAGATATATTCCATTGTCTGAAGACTCTAGTATCGGTGTTCTTGAAATTTCAATGGATGCTAAATTTTTGATTAATGATGGACAGCATAGGAAGGCAGCCATTATAGAGGCGTTAAAAGAGGATGCTTCATTAGGTGACGAAACGATATCAATAGTCTTTTATGCGGATAAAGGTTTAGAGCGTAGTCAACAAATATTTACTGATTTAAACAAGAATGCAGTAAAAACCTCCAATTCTATTTCAGAGCTTTATGATTCTAGGGATCAAGTTGCTGTGATTACAAGGAATGTCATAAAAAGAATAGACTTTCTTAATACATACACGGATAAAGAAAAAGATATTCTAGGAAAGTTCTCCTCTAGTTTATTTACTCTGAATACTTTTTATTCAGCCAATAAGACAATTTTAGGAAATAGAGCTAACGATAATGCAGAAGCATTTCTTTTTGAATTCTGGTCTTCAGTTACCAAGCATATGGTTCCATGGGCTGATTTAGTGAATAAAGAAGTAACAAAGAAGGATTTACGAGAAAAGTATATTGCTACTCAAGGTATAGTAATACAAGCCCTTGGAAGAGTAGGTGCGTATTTTTATCAACATCAAGATATTAATATACAAAAGTCTTTGAAAGAGCTGGAAACCATTAATTGGAGCAGAGATGCGAATAATTGGTACATGAGAGCGATCAATCAAAATGGAAGAATTATCACAAATAAGAGAGCTGCAACTTTAATTGGAAATGTGATTAAAAAGGCTATAAACCTTCCGTTAACTACAGATGAGGCTTTCGCAGAGGATCAGCTACAGAAAATGATAAAACTCTAGGAGATATATACATGAGTAACATAAATAGCGAAAACATAAACGGACTGCTGAAGACAATTCAAAATCTTTACCTATCTGATAATATTCCTTGGATGATTGGCTATTCAGGAGGGAAAGATAGCACAGCAACTGTTCAATTGGTGTGGATGGCTATAGAGGATCTTCCTGCATATCAAAGAACAAAGCCTATTCACATTATGAATACTGATACTTTGGTCGAATCCCCAGTAGTTTCTAAATGGGTTGAAAAGTCTTTGGAAGCTATGAAAGAAGCAGCTACAGCAAAGATGTTACCATTTATTCCGGAGAGATTAATACCAGATTACAATAATACGTTCTGGGTAAATCTCATCGGTCGTGGTTATCCATTTCCACGGAGAAAGTATCGCTGGTGTACAGATCGCTTGAAAATTCAACCGGTCAATTCATTTATAAAAAGTAAGATCGCCGAGCATGGAGAAATAATCCTGGTATTAGGTACAAGAAAGCAAGAAAGTTCAAGACGTGCTCGAACAATGGCAAACCTTGAAAAGAGAAGGGTTAGAGAATTATTAAGTCCAAATCCTACATTGGCGAACGAATTAGTGTTTTCTCCACTTGAATCGTGGTCAGATGATGACGTTTGGGTCTTCTTGATGCAGTACAAGAATCCATGGGGCTATTCTAATATGGATTTATTAACTATGTATCGTGGAGCAACAGCAGATAATGAATGTCCATTAATGGTAGACGACTCTCTTCCTTCATGCGGTAAAAGCAGATTCGGCTGCTGGGTTTGTACAATGGTCGAAAAGGATAAATCAATGGAGGCAATGATAGCGAACGATGATGAAAAGGAATGGATGACTCCATTGCTTGAATTTCGTAATGAATTTGGAGATGAAAAAGGGGATCGTGAAAGGCGTAGTTTCAGACGAATGCATGGTGATTTGCAGGGAAATTACGGAAGACTTTTTCACGGGCCATATAAGAAGGAAGTACGTGAACAATGGCTTAGAAGACTATTGGAAATACAAAAAAATATCAGACTCTCCGGACCAGAGGAATTCCACAATATTGAGTTGATTCGCAAAGAGGAATTACAGGCAATAAGAAGAATATGGGTATTTGAAAAGCACGAGTTTGATGACTCTCTTCCATTGATTTATGAAGAAGTATTAGGGATACCCTTTGAGGATCCTAGCTGGATCCATGAAGAAAACTTTGGAAGAGAAGAGTGGAATATTCTCAAATCTTTATGCGATGAGAGCTATGAAGATGAAGAGCTGGTTTTTGAGATGATGTACAAAATGATCGATATCGAAAACCATGCCACAGGGCTTAATCAAAGGAAAGGCATTATAGATTCGATAGAACGTGTCATTGGTCAAACTTTTTATAAGAATGAAGACGACGCCCAGAACTACTATTTTGAGAAGATGACCCGAAAGAAAGAAATGGGTGGACGTTATAACGAAAAATTCTTGGACTATATTCCTGCTGACGCTGATGAAAACGATGAAGATGCTGTAGGTGAATCGGAATGATTATCAAAAGACTAACCATGAACAATTTTGGCGTTTATGAAGGGGAAAACACTTTTGAGTTTTCTTATTCTTTGCCGGTGGTTTTAATAGGCGGCATGAATGGACGCGGGAAAACGACGTTCCTTGAAGCAATTCTCTTGGCGTTATATGGTGAAAATTCTAAAGCTTACAAGGAAAGCAAATATAAAACATATGGTCAGTATTTAAGATCGTACGTAAATAAAAATAGTTGGACTCAGCGCTGTTATGTTGAACTGGATTTTATCCTGAATGAACGTGATTCCGAAGAATATCTAATAAGAAGAGAATGGAATGCACTATCAAAAAGAACCAGTGAAACCTTAAGTGTTAAGCAGAATGGGAAGATTAATACATTCTTGACTAAAAACTGGCAGATGTTTGTTGAAAATATTCTTCCGAGTGCATTGTCGAGCTTTTACTTTTTTGATGGTGAGAAAATAGCAGAGCTAGCCGTAGATGACACTGATTCACAAATGAAGGAGTCCATTCGTGCAATGCTGGGCATCACGGTTTTAGATGTTCTCAAGAACGATTTGCTTCGAAGTGTGAGAAGAACAGAAAAAAACATCCAGGGAGAAGATGTACCTGCTGAATTGAAAGAATACAAAGCCGAGCAAGAAATGTTGACTGCGAAACTAACAGAGACAAAAAAAGAGGTTGAAGAATTAATCGAGTTAATAACCGACCAAACAGATAAAATAGAACTTCTTCATCAAGAATATGCGGTCAAAGGTGGAAATGCTCTTGAACAGCGACAATCTCTAATTCAAAAAAGAGCGGAGTTAACTGCGGAACTAGAACAAAATAATGGTACATTAATTGAACTTGCATCTGGTGAGCTTCCTTTGTTATTGGTCGAAAACCTTATTCGAGATATTAAATTGACAGCGGAAGACGAGCATGACGATTTGATTATGCAGCAAGCCTTTGGCCAGCTTGAAACTCTTTTATGTGAGTATAATAAGTTACACACTGAAGATGTTTCTGCAAATCAGGAGTTCGTTGATTTTGTAAAGGAACATACTTTTGAAAGTCAAACCACTCCAGTTTATAAACTGTCTGACCATGCGTTGTTCCAAGCAAACTCTTTGGCAGAAGATCTACTATCCCTAAAGAAGAAACAAACCATTGATGTGTTAGAAAGGAAACACATTTTAAAACATCAGCTGGACGAAGTAGATAGTTATCTTTCACTGGATATTAATGAGAAAGAACTTAATGCAAAATTAGCTGAGATTAAAAAACAAGAGAAAGTTCTTGTAGAAATGCAGGTCAAAAAGACATCGCTTGATCAAAAGAGAGCTGAGCTTGAATCAAAATTAGCAATTAAGACATCTGAATACAATCGCATAGTTGAAAGATATTTGGCGGCGGCAGAGTTGACAGACGATGCTAAAAGACAATTAAAGTATTCAAGTATTGCACTTCAAATTATTGATAAATTCTCTGTTGAGCTTCAGAAAAGAAAAACCGGAGCTCTTGGAGAAACAATTACAGATTGCTATAAAAAGCTGGCAAATAAGAAAAATCTTATCAGCCAAATCAAAGTGGATCCTCAGTCGCTTAGCCTAAGTTACATAGATAAACAGGGAAATCTCGTGGCAAAAGAGTCGTTATCGGCTGGAGAGAAGCAATTAATGGTTATCGCAATCTTGTGGGCATTGGCTATCTGTTCCGCAAAAAAACTTCCGGTGATCATTGATACACCATTGTCACGATTAGACTCGATGCACAGAAAGTCATTAGTCACAACATATTTTCCTAAGGCAAGTGATCAGACGATAATTCTCTCAACAGATTCTGAAATCGATAGATATTATTATGGCTTGATAAAAGATTATGTGGGTGATGAATTTACACTTGAGTACAATGAAGAAACTCAGAGTACGAAAATTTTAAAGGGGTATTTTCAAGGGAAATGATTATTAAACAAGTTCGCCTTTCGCAACAGGCAAAAGATCAACTTGCCAGACTAAAAGGAAAGACTGGCATTAAAAACTGGAATATTTTATGCAGATGGGCTTTGACATATTCTCTCGCAGAAAAGACGGTACCCACGGATATTCCTATTGTTAATGATAGCAATTTGGAAATGTCCTGGTTCACTTTTGGTGGAGACTATTACGAAATCTATGAGGCATTGATTAAGTCGTGGTGCATAAATATGGGATTGCCAACAGATGATGATACTGTATCAAAGTATTTTCGCCTGAATTTGGAAAGAGGTATCTCACATTTGTGCGGGACAGGCTTTATTAAAAACATTGAGGACTTAATCAATCTGGCTGTGAGGGAAAAGGTATGAGTATTTATCTGGATTACAATGCATCTTCTCCAATCGATACACGAGTATTAGATACAATGATGGATATATACAAGAATCACATTGGAAATGCAGATAGCCGTACACATAATCATGGTGATCAAGCCAGAGCAATAGTTGAAAATGCCAGGAAAGCAGTTGCTGGTTTATTAGGCATTTCATCCTCTGAAGTGTTTTTTACAAGTGGAGCCACAGAGAGTAATAATATTGCGATTCAAGGCTTAGAAGAATATGCGCTGAAAAGCGGAAAGAATCACATTATCACTACCTCTATAGAACATAAGGCAATTCTCGAAACTGTAAAATCAATGGTAAGAAGGGGATTTGAAATCGATATTGTTGATCCGGAGCCTACTGGTAGAGTAAGTGTGGAGAAGATTATAGAGAGGGTTCGGGACAATACGCTTCTTGTAAGCGTAATGCATGTTAACAACGAGACAGGCATTATTCAGCCAATTGAGGAACTGGGCCGTGAATTAGGAAAAAGAGATATCCTGTTCCACATTGATGCAACACAAAGTTGTGGGAAACTTGTGCAGGAGTTAAGGAACGCAAAGTACAATATGCTTTCGTTTAGCGCGCACAAGCTAAAAGGACCACAGGGTGTTGGGGTGCTTGTCTTAAGACGCACTGGATATAAACTTCCTCCGGTCAAGGCTATTATGTATGGAGGACAACAGGAACATGGTATTCGTCCAGGAACAATTCCGGTCGCATTAGTTGGTGGTTGTGGCAAGGCCTGTGAAATTGCAGCAGACGAATACATGGATAACTCAAAAAAAATAAAAGAGATAAAGACTGCATTACTCGATTTACTAAATGAATCAGGGCTTTCCTATTCGTTTAATGGAGATCAGGAATATTGCTTAGATTCAACGGTTAATCTTTGCCTTCAAGGGGTTTCTTCGGAAGCGTTAATGCTTTCAACAAAAGAATACTGCAGCATATCTAATGGATCAGCATGTACTTCAAAAAGTTATGAACCAAGTTATGTGCTGAAGGCTATGGGAATCTCCAACGAGCAAATTGAGGATTCAATACGGATTAGCTGGGGAGCTGATACAGATTTGGATGAGTTCAAAAAGCAGTTTTCAAAATTGTTAGAGATGGCAAAAATACTTGTAAATTAAGGTGAATACCATGAAATTAAAACGTGAATTTGCTGATTTTTATAAAGATATACGGATAGATAAAGAAACGCATGCCTTGAGAGAAAAAAGAGAAACGTTGCAGAAAGATATCGAGTCCAACCTTCCTGGCATTCTTGAGAATCATGGAATCACTATTACCAAGAGCGATATTCGAATGATTGATCAGGGTAGCTATAAGTATAACACTACGATTAAAGATGATGTTGTGGATCGTGATGTTGCTGTAATGATTCCGTTAAGTACTTCAGAAAATTCAGATCCACGGAAGGTTAAGGGTTACTTAAGAGATTCTATTAATATTTCTTCGAGATCAGTATCAATTAAGGAACCTTGCGTTAGAGCTTCATATTTTGAAAACGGAGAAGAGTGGTTACATATAGATCTTCCGCTCTACGCAGAAGACAGTTCCAATGTCTATCTCGCTAGAGGAAAAGAATACAGTTCCGATTATTCTTGGGAGTTAGCTGATCCAGATGGATTGAATGATTATCTGTGCGGAAAGATTAATGGAAACGACCAGCTTCGCAGAATCGTCTGTTTTATTAAAAGATGGAGAAATGAAAAATATTCTGGTTCAACAAATGATCATGAGGTGCCACCGAGTATTGGATTAACTCTTCTTGCATGTGATTGTTTCTCTGCGCAATCTACTAGTGAAGGGGCCGATGATCTGCTCTCATTACAGAAAACGATGAAAGCTATTTTGGACCAATTCACGTATACATATGACGGTAATTGGAATCGTATATGGTCTATAAAAAGGAATCTTCCGGTCACACCGTATACAGACGTCTTTAAAAAGATGAAGGAAAGCAGTAGCTCATACATGACGACATTTCATGATCGACTTTCAAATGCGGTTGATAGTCTTACGAATGCGGTAAATGTGGAATCTGCGCATGATGCCGCCGAATACGTCCAGAAAGTATTAGGTGATAGATTCACAGTTCCACCAAAAGAAGCGGTTGTTGCCGCGGCACAGAATAAGCGTGAACATAGTTTTGGATGAAAAGATGACGGTAAAAGAGATTCTGGAATCATATGATGAGATTACCGTAGACCAGCAGATCATTGATGGTGTGCTTTTCTTTACTATGTTTGAAAAACAGTTCCTGTTTTTGGCTCCTTCAGAGGATGATCCAGCTTCAAAAGCAACTATTTATCTTTATAATGATGAATTGTTAGATCACCCACATATCATGTTGCGCGACACAAGTTTTTCAGATATAGAGAGATTCCCTAAGGGAACATACAGATGGATTTGTTTATACGAACAGGACAGTATCGTGAATACGCTTGTTTCATATGAGGACAAGATTATTGATTGTATAGACAGATTGATCGAATTATTGAGTATGAATCCGGTCGAAAAGGAGCGAGAATTTCAGAAGGAATTCATGTATTACTGGAACAGCGAGGCTGCTGGAAAAGACAGGATCAGAGCTTATTTAAGAGATGAAACTCGTTTTTCAGAGATGGATTCCTTTCACGGAACAAATATTGTTCGACTTGTGGAGCAGGGCCTTGATCTTTCTGATATAGATGAAAGAAACAAGGGAGAACGAAAGTGGACACACCATCTCGAAAATGATGTATACCATATTCCGATAACAGATAACAGAGGTATTATTCCGCCACATCGTGGCTTTCAATGGACAGCAAAAGAGGTGCAGAATATTGTCTACGGTAGACAGGTTGAACACATTAGTGATGAGACATTTCGGAAGCTAAAATCCATTATCCCCAAAAGACATGATCTTATTCTTCTTTTCAGCATGAGGACCGAGCAATCAAATGTTGCGTATGCGCTAAAAGTAAGATGCAAAAGTATAGCTGGCAGAACTCTGCTTGACAAAATCCTTTCTGATATTATGGAAGTGGAGCCAATGCAGACAGAAAGAAAAGATTATACCTATATGTGTGAACAGATCGGAAATGATCCTGGCTTACTGGACAAAAGGATTCTCCTTGTCGGAGCTGGATCACTTGGAAGCTACGTTGCGTTTGAATTGGCTAAGAATGGTGCGAAAAACATCATGATTTATGATGGAGACATCCTTGAAGATGAAAATATTCTTCGATGGGCATACGGTGGTATTGGCAAGGAATCAAATAAAGCCACGACAATACAGTTTCTGCTGAATTTACTCCATCCCGAAATTCATATTGCTGGAGAATCGAGAAGTATTGATGTTAAGGCGCTCTTAGAAGAAATATCAAAGAGAGATCTGATCATATTTACGATCGGTAACAGTGATGAACAGTTAAAATTCAACGCTGCCTTGAAGAAGGCAAACTGTAGCAAACCAGTACTATATGTCTGGCTTGAAGAAGGAGGCGCTTATAGTCACATTCTTTTTGCTAACTATCAAAATCAAGGATGTTTTGAATGCTTATACACGGATGCTCAAGGAAATCACGTCAACAATAGAGCGAGAAAAAATACCGATGTGTCATTAGAAACAGGGATGATAAGAAATGGGTGCGGAGGCACAAGGGCTGCTTATGGCACCGCAGTGATTTTGAGAACTACGGCAGCCTTACTGGATACAATTCGAGATATTGTTGATCAGAGAATTACAAACAGCACTTTGATAGATATAGCTCCTGACAGAATCTCTATTTCTGATACGGAGTTTCCAATGGAGGCATGTAACTGTTGTGGAAATAAAGAATGACAGCCGTTGTATAAAGCTAATACTGCCCAATGGGAAGGTTGTTGATGTTTTGAGTCCGGTTTTGGGGGAAATATGTAAGTGGCTGCAAAACGAAACCACAAAACCGGAGAGCGGCGGATATATCGTAGGCTATCAACATACAAGCACAGGTAATATTTCATTAGAAGCAGTATCGCATCCATATCTCATGGATATAAAAAATCGAGTGCGATTTGATATAAGAGATCCACGACATCAACTCTTTTTGAGAAAAGCAAGACGAAATAAAAGTTACTATATGGGCGTATGGCATACTCATCCACAAGAAGTTCCTGTGCCTTCAGATATAGACTGGAATGATTGGAATGAAACGATGCGCTCCGACACAACTGGGTGTCAATTCGTTTTCTTTATTATTGCCGGCACAAAAGAGTGGAGAGTATGGGCAGGAGATCTGGAGAACGGAATAATCCATGAATTAATGGAATGCGAAAAAAATACGGAAGGGATTTATCTAAAAGACGAAACCAATGAAGAATTTTGTTAACAAAATCATAGAAAACGGACTGCAGATTATTGAGATCCTCATCCTTGCTATTTTTAGCTCAATTCCCTTTCTCGTTAACGCAGCGGGATTATTTGCCGGATATCTGTCAAGCACGACACCTGAACCTGAAAATGTTATTGCCTATTTGGTAGTAAGAGCTGGAAATACTGCAATGGCGATAGCTATATTTTTCATCGTTCTATGGCGAATACGTTCTCATAACAAGGATTATCTAATGAATCGCGGCAATGTTTATCATCAATATCCATATTGGTGGTACTGGTTTTGTGCCAAGATTCTGGGCATCCGGCGATGCAACTTGGTTCGTGTTCCCATTTACATGCAGTTCAAGCTGGTAATTCGGAGCACTTTTTCCGACTATCCCTTAGAGGAAAGTGCCTATCCTGTTGTAGAAAATGAGTCCAGCGTAACTACAAGTGTAAAAAATGAAGAAGCAAACGGACATTGCATCAATTTGGTATTAGAGGACACCTATACAATAGAAGAGAAGCAAATTCCTGATTCAAAGCAGGGGTTAAGAACGGTCAAAATCAGCCGTGGCACCGGTGATACAGGTAGACATTTTAGTCAAAAGTTTATTGAAGCAGTAATTAATGCTGTTAGAGATTTTGATCAGGACACTGTTGTAAATATATTTGCGACAACAAATCCTATGAACACAAAGCATATTGCAAGTCGAGCATTTGCTTTGGCGGATAGGGGCAATGTAAAAAATCTGTATGTGTTCCAACAGAATAATTCAGACGGACGTAAGTTTGAGACAAAAACGCACAAAATATTTTAGATTAAGGACCGCTATGCAGGGGGAATTACAAAGTCATCACCCTCTGCGGAAGCACACGTTTCAAAGATGAGTTCATGGAAGCACAGATGCGGCTGACGCTTGCTGGCAACAAAGTGATCAGTGTCGGTCTCTACGGTCACTCCGGTGACAATGAAGTCTTGGAGAACATGGATGAGGGCAGCTGATATGCAGGATAGGTATACAGGCGATTTAGGAGACTTCAGCAAACTTGGTATTCTTCGTACGCTGCAGACTGCCGGGCTGTCGATTGGCGTCAACTGGTATCTGACTCCTGATGAAAACCATAATGGTGACGGGCGGCATGTGAAATATCTCAGTCAGGAAGAATACAAAGCTTGCGACGAGACATTGTGGCTGGAGTTAAAGAATATTGTCGAGAGCAAACACAGAAAAGCGTGCTATCTTGAAAATGAGAACATTCTACGAGCAAACTTTTTCTCCGAGCGCCTTGACTTTACAGGTAAGACAAAAGCGGAAAGAGAGTTGATTCGCAAGGCATGGCACAAAAAAGCCTGTATCGCCATGGCTGGAAATGACATTGTATGTGTGGATCCTGATAACGGCCTGATTGTTCCTTCTGCGGTTGGAAGACCAAAAGAAAACAAATACGTGCTGTATGATGAGCTGGCAGATTACTACGCCCAGCAGTCGAGTGTAATCTACTATCAGCACAAGGCAAGAAAACAGGATGAGTTCTATCTTCTCCAACACAAGGAACTGATACATGGTCAGAACTTTCCGCATGCGAAGGGTCTCGCATTGAAGTTTAAGACGACTTCACAGCGGTATTATTTCTTCATCATGCATCCACAGCATCGGGCAGTCATTGAAACAGCAATAAAGAATATGCTGTCTACAGCCTGGAATAAGCATTTCATGCTATTTGAGTTTGGAGAAGAAGACCGATG
>OCTW011605359.1_pt1 | contig 19711 bp, 11 predicted proteins | sample 1539671 | NCBI WGS metagenome assembly OCTW01 (sample SAMN02144230, study PRJEB22623) | gut metagenome | biome: sheep rumen | host: Ovis aries | place: New Zealand
TGAGGATCCGGGAATATTCCTTCAGACCAACATTATTGGAACGAGTGTTCTTATGGATGCCAGCCGTGAATATAATGTTAAACGTTATCACCAGGTTTCTACTGATGAGGTTTATGGTGACCTTCCGCTGGACAGACCTGACCTCTTCTTTACTGAAGAGACACCGATACATACAAGCAGCCCTTACAGCAGCAGTAAGGCAGGAGCTGATCTTCTGGTAATGGCTTATTACAGAACTTTCGGACTTCCTGTAACGATATCGAGATGTTCTAACAACTACGGTCCATATCATTTTCCGGAGAAGCTGATTCCTCTCATGATCGCTAACTGTCTGAACGATAAGCCGCTTCCGGTATATGGAGAAGGACTTAATGTGCGTGACTGGCTCTATGTTGAGGATCACTGCAGAGCAATCGATCTTATCATTCATAAGGGTACCGTCGGTGAGGTATATAACGTCGGCGGACATAATGAAATGAAAAATATAGATATAGTTAAACTTATCTGTAAGGAACTGGGCAAGCCGGAGAGCCTTATTACTCATGTTACCGACCGCAAGGGTCATGATATGAGATATGCTATCGATCCGACCAAGATCCATAATGAGCTTGGATGGCTTCCGGAGACTAAGTTTGAAGATGGTATCAAGAAGACCATTAAGTGGTATCTTGAGAATCGTGACTGGTGGGAAGAGATCATCAGCGGCGAGTACCAGAATTATTACGATAAGATGTATGGAAACAGATAATCATTTAAGAAGCGGACAGTAAATGTCCGCTTCTTTTTGGCTTTTATTTACAGGAATAATTAGTTGAATTTATGATTTGACTGTGCTATAATGCGAAAGATAGTGGGCTCAGAGGCTGTTTTTATGAGCCTGAACCGGTAAGAACTATGTTGCGATTGAAGAAAAAGCAGGTCGTAACTCTGAAACGGTATGATAAATTGAAAAATGATATTTCAGGAGGATAGAAATATGGAAAGAATCAAAACTCTTACAACCAGAACACTTAACAGCACAGTTAAGACAGGCGGATGCGGCGAGTGCCAGACATCATGTCAGTCAGCTTGCAAGACTTCATGTACAGTAGGAAATCAGCACTGCGAGAGCGAGAAATAATAGTTAAACAGGTACGATTTCAGCGAATAATCAGTGCGTGACATCGAGTAGGGAACTCCCTACTCGATTGTACGTTTATCGATGAGTATTTTTTGTGACCAGTGGTCACGGATCACTTACATATTTCCGGGGATTTTTCGTTAGGGAATATGTGATTAGCAGGGAGTTAAATAATGGTACACCGCTATAAGAATAACGGTTATAATATGGTGCTCGATGTCTGCAGCGGATCGGTGCACAGTGTTGATGAGCTTGTCTATGACATCATCGGACTGTACGAGGAGAAGAGCCGCGAGGAGATCATCGAGGAGCTGCTTGGGAGTGGCAAGGATTACGCTGCATCTGAGACTGAGACATGGAAGGACATGTCGGACGATGCAAAGCGCGCCGAGACTGGCGAGGCGTATGATGCTGTTAAGTCGCTGGCGGACAGCGGACAGCTTTTTACTGAAGACGAATATAAGAATATTATAATAGATTTTAAAAAGAGGCAGACGGTTGTCAAGGCACTCTGTCTGAACGTTTCCCATGACTGTAATCTTGCCTGCAAATACTGCTTTGCGGGACAGGGCGAGTATAACGGTCCGAGGGAGATAATGAGCTACGAGGTTGGCTGTGCGGCACTTGATTTTCTGATCGCAAACTCAGGAAACAGAAAGAATCTCGAGGTCGATTTCTTCGGCGGCGAGCCGCTCATGAACTGGGAAGTTGTGAAGAAACTCGTGGCATACGGAAGAAAAAGAGAGACAGAGACCGGCAAGAAATTCAGATTTACGCTTACGACAAATGGTATTCTCTTAAACGATGAGGTACTTGAGTTTGCCAACAAGGAACTGGTAAATGTTGTTCTCAGCATCGACGGAAGGAAGGCAGTGCATGACTTCATGAGACCTACCAGAAACGGCAAGGGAAGTCATGATATCATACTTCAGAAATATAAGGATTTCCGCGCGAAGAGGAAGGGTCAGTATTACGTAAGAGGTACATTTACTCATTTCAATACAGATTTCTGTAATGATGTGATCGACCTTATGGACGAGGGATTCACCGAGGTTTCCATGGAGCCGGTTGTTGCGGCGCCTACCGAGGACTACGCGATCACGGAAGATGATGTTAAGATCATCAGTGAGCAGTATGATATGCTTGCAAAGGAACTTCTCAGGAGGTATGAAGAAGGAAGACCGGTTAACTTCTTCCATTTCATGATAGATCTTGAGGGCGGACCTTGTGTATATAAGAGACTTTCAGGCTGCGGCTCCGGAACGGAATATCTGGCTGTTACACCTTCAGGAGACCTGTATCCGTGTCATCAGTTTGTAGGCAATCCGGATTTTGTTATCGGAAATGTCTATGACGGCGTGAAGAGAACGGATATCGTTGATGAGTTCAAGCTCTGTAACGTTTATGCAAAGGACAAGTGTAAGGAATGTTTTGCAAGGTTCTACTGCAGCGGCGGCTGTGCGGCAAATGCATATCAGTTCCACGGAAGTCTGCTTGATGCATACGACATAGGCTGTGAGCTTGAGAGAAAGAGAATCGAATGTGCACTTATGATGAAGGCTGCGACAGCTGACATCGACGAGAAGCTGGGCAGAAAACCTGCGGGTGCGGATGGTTCAACATCCGGAGAAGGCTGCGATGTTCAGACAGACTGCAACGAAGGTAATGACTGCGCACCGGATGACGCATTTACATACTCGATGCGATAGATATAAATGAGTCAGTACAATACTGGCGTCATGAATCGGAACATCGATTATTTTCATCACACTACTGCGATGATAAAAGAATAATATGCTGTAAAAGCAATTATTATATAAAAAACTGTAAAAGAGGAGAAAGAAATGAAGAAAGCAAAGAGGAAAGCGCTTGCGCTGTTTATACTTTTCCTTGCTCTCGTAGCAGGCGGTGTTTATTCCGTTCTGTTCGGTATTGTTGAGGAGAAGAACAATGGCGTGAAGGCTTCAGACGAAGGAAGAGATGCGGTTATGATCGGCCGCGCAAGTGATATTGCTCTGGGACTTGACCTTAGAGGCGGTGTCAGCGTTACTTATCAGATCGAGGAGGACAATCCATCGAGCGCTGAGATCGACAGTACCATCGACAAGCTGCAGCGAAGAGTTGATACCTACAGCCCTGATGGTGAGGTATATAAGGAAGGCAGCGACCGTATAACGGTTGAGATTCCTGTAGATACCAGCAAATATGATCCAAATGCAATCCTTGACGACCTCGGACGTCCGGGTGAGCTTCTTTTCCTTGATGGTGACAATATGACAAAATTCCTCTCAGGTGAGGAATATACACCGGCTCTTACCGGTGCCGACATCAAGGATGCAAGTGCAGGTATCCAGAAGGCTACTACAGGCGATGATTATGTCGTTCAGCTTACATTTACAGATGAAGGAACCAAGAAGTTTGCTGATGTTACATCTGCAAATGTCGGAAATATCGTTTACATCGTTTACGATGGAGCTATCGTAAGCTCACCGGTTGTTAAATCAGCTATCACAGGTGGTTCAGCGGTAATCGAGGGACAGGACAGTATTGATGAGGCTAAGCAGCTTGCAAGTACCATCAAGATTGGTGCCCTTCCACTTACTCTGACAGAGCTTCGTTCACAGGTAGTTGGTGCAAAGCTCGGAAATGATGCTGTTGATACATCACTTCTTGCAGGTGCTATCGGTATAGGAATCATCTTCCTTATCATGATCATAGTATTCAGATTCCCTGGTTTCCTTGCATCACTGGCACTCGGAACATATGTTATCCTCGAGCTTTTCTTCTTACAGACTTTACATATAACACTTACACTTCCTGGTATCGCAGGTATCATCCTTTCAATAGGTATGGCGGTCGATGCCAACGTAATCATATTTACGCGTATCAAAGAAGAGATTGCCGCGGGCAAGGGCGTTAAGGGCGCTGTTCAGGCCGGTTTCTCTAAGGCTACATCAGCCATCATCGATGGTAACGTAACAACGATCATTGCCGGCGTAGTGCTCCTGTACATGGGTTCAGGTACTGTTAAGGGCTTCGCAAGAACTCTTATCCTTGGTATCGTTCTTTCCATGGTCTCAGCACTGTTCATTACAAGATTCCTGCTTTATGTATTCACCACTCTTGGTGTTACAAGCGAGAAGCTTTACGGCCGTGCTAAGAAGGTTAAGGTTCGTCCTTATTCAAAATATTTCAAGATCACAGGTTCAATATCTGTACTTCTTATCGTTATGGGTATCGCATTCCTCTTTGTTAACAAGGGAATCGACAGCCGTGGCAAGACGATGAACTTCAGCCTTGAGTTCTCAGGCGGTACATCAACAACTATCGCATTTGACAAGGAATACACACTTGATGAGGCAGAATCTGAGATCCGTCCTGTTATTGCAGAGGCAGCAGGCGTTGCTGAAGGAACAATCCAGATTCAGATCGTTGACAGCGATAATCAGATAGTATTCAAGACAGCTGAGCTTTCTCAGGAAAAGAGAGAAGCTGTTTCCAAGGCAGTTCAGGAGAAGTTCGGAGTTGCTGAAGCGGCTATCGAGTCACAGAACATAAGCAGTACTATCAGTAATGAGATGCGTAGAGACGCTATAATCGCAGTTGTTATCGCATCAATCCTGATGCTTATCTACATCGCATTCAGATTCTCTGATACGAAGTTCGGCGTGAGTGCGGTTATCGCTCTCATCCACGATGTAATGATAGTCTTCATGGTATATTCTGTAGCATACCTGTCAGTAGGAAGTACCTTCATCGCATGTATGCTGACAATACTCGGTTATTCAATCAATGCTACTATCGTCATCTTCGACAGAATCCGTGAGAACCTTAAGCTCATGAGTGCTGACAATGATGGTTATGAGAAGATCGTAAATACAAGTATTTCTCAGACACTTTCAAGAAATATCTATTCATCACTCACAACCTTTGCGACAGTACTTGTGCTTTACATCCTCGGTGTTGCTGCTATCAAGGAGTTCACACTTACACTTATGGTAGGTATACTCTGCGGTACTTATTCATCAATCTTCATCACCGGACCGCTCTGGCTTATGTTTAAGAAGAGAAGTCAGAAGAAGTTTGAAGCAGCTGCAGCAGCGGCTGAAGAAGCAAGAAAGGCAGCAAAGAGCGCTAAAAAGAAAAAAGCTGCAAATTAATAGATTTCAGAATTCGTCAGAACAGACGTATTTCACATTCACAACGAAATACCCTCCGGTTATCCGGAGGGTATTCGTAATCAGTGAGTACATATGGCCGTCAGCCTGATGTCGGATATATGTAAATACTGACCAATACAGGGAAAGAGGAATGATATGCAGCCTAAGTGGATACTCAGAAACAGAAATCTTGATTATGACAGAATTACAAGAAAATTTAATATAGATCCTATCGTTGCGAAGGTTATCAGAAACCGTGATATTGAAACTGAGGAAGAATTTGACATGTATCTTAATGGCGGACTCGAAAGCTGCCATGATCCGCTTCTTCTTGACGGAATGGACGAAGGAACCGAGCTTATGATAGAAAAGCTGGAAAGCGGCAGCAGCATACGTATCATCGGAGACTATGATGTGGACGGCGTAACCGCAACCTATATACTGTTCAAGGGACTTTCTGATCTTGGCGCAAAGGTTGATTACAGGATACCTCACAGAATAACCGATGGTTATGGTATGAATGTCAGACTGATCTCTGAGGCTCTGGCGGATGACGTTGATACGGTTATAACCTGCGATAACGGTATTGCTGCCTTTGATGCAATCGAGCTTGCAAAAAAACAGGGCATGACTGTCATCGTAACAGATCATCATGAACCAAAGGAGAGGCGTGTTCTGGCAGATGTGGTTATCGACCAGAAGCTTGAGACCAACGATTATCCTTATGAGGATATCTGTGGTGCGACCATTGCATTTAAGTTTATCAGGAGTCTGTACAAGAAGCTCGGAAGAGATTTTGACGAGGAGTATTTTATTCCTTTTGTTGCAATAGCAACTGTCTGCGATGTTATGAAGCTTCAGGACGAGAGCAGGATCTATGTGAAGGAAGGGCTTCGCCTTATCAAAAGCTCAAAAAATACAGGTATTCAGGCACTCCTTGAGGCTACGGGAAGAAAGGATAAGGAGCTCTCATCAACCTCTATAGGTTTTATTCTCGGACCGTGTATCAATTCGGCAGGAAGAGTAGAATCTGCGGAACAGGCTGTAGAACTCTTCAAATGTGAAAACGTTGATGAAGCGGCTAAAATGGCACAGCATCTTGTCGAGCTCAACGAGAGCAGAAAAAGCATCTGTGAGGCAGGCGTTAAGAAGGCACAGGAAACGATAGAAAGCAGGGAGGACATCCTAAAGGATAATGTGCTTGTGGTCTATGTTCCTGAGCTGCATGAAAGCCTTGCGGGAATAGTTGCGGCAAAACTTAAGGAAAAATATTATAAACCGGCGATAGTTTTTACGGATTCTGAACTTGATCCCGGGCTTTACAAGGGCTCGGCGAGAGGAATAGACGGTTATGATCTTGCAACGGAGCTTGAGAAGGTGAGTACGCTTCTCAAAACCTGCGGCGGTCATAAGAAGGCTGCGGGAGTGAGCCTCCGCAAGGAGAATCTTGAGGCCTTCCGTATAGCGATAAATGAGAATGAAGCGATAGCTGATGAGGATCTTGTGCCGAAGATGGTGATCGACGCTAAGGTTTCGATGTCATATTTTAACCTGAACAATGTTGAGCAGCTGAAAGCTCTCGAACCGGTGGGAGAGGGCAATCCGGAGCCTACCTTTGCGGATGCGGGGCTCAGTGTTGTCAGGACTGAGATCAAGGGCAAGCTCAGAAACTGTCTGTGGCTTTACGTCCAGGATCAGACGGGCAGAAGATACAGACTTCTTTCATTTGATGTGCCGGGCTTTTTTAGCAATATAAAAGAGTGGTTTGGTGACGACGAATGTGGTAAAATAGAGAGTGGGGCAGAAAACAGCGTCGTTTTAAATATAGCTTACCGCCCTCAGGTTAACGAATACATGGGTAATAAGGATGTACAGCTTATGCTCGTGGATTACCAGAAGGCCAATTAACGACGGTTGATCAATAACCGGTCAGTAAACAAGATTATAGAATAAAAGATCAGAACAAAACAGAAACAAGATTATAGAATAAAAGATCAGAACAAAACAGGAGGATATTATGAACAAGGTAGCAGATTATATCAAAACAATTCCGGATTTTCCGAAGCCGGGAATACTTTTCAGAGATGTAACATCAGTACTTGACAGTGCTGAAGGACTCAGACTTTCGGTTGATGAGCTTGATAAGCTTCTCGATGGCGTTGATTATGATATTATCGCAGGTGTTGAGTCAAGAGGCTTCCTGTTCGGTTCTCCGATAGCATATAAGAATAATAAGCCATTCGCTCTTATCAGAAAGAAGGGCAAGCTTCCTCGTGAGACAGTTGAGGCTTCTTACGATCTTGAATACGGTTCAGCAACCATCGAGCTTCACAAGGATGCCGTAAAGCCGGGTGACAAGGTTGTTCTCATCGATGACCTTATCGCAACAGGCGGAACAGTTGCAGCTGCTGCAAAGCTCGTTGAGTCGCTTGGCGGAGAAGTTGTTAAAATGATCTTCCTCATCGAACTCACAGACCTTAAGGGACGTGAAGCACTCGCCGGCTACGACGTTGCGTCTGTAGTACAGTATGAGGGTGAGTAATTCATTATATTTTTGTATTTTCGAATTCATTATTTTTGTGATTGCTTATACACATATAGCCGAGCAATCGATATAATGTCGTTCGGGAACTAAACATCCGAGGATGGTAACGGTTCGAAGAGCCGAGAAAGACGTTATGAGAGAAGCGTGGCGTCAGATGTAAGAAAGAATGAAAGGAGGAATCAGCTATGGCAGAAGAGAAGAAGGAGGTCACCCAGGAAGTTGGTGCAGAAGGTGACGTTGCAGCGGCGAAGACAGAACCGCAGCCGATAAATACAGTTTATGACGTTTATGGCCGTAAGCGTGCCGGCGATCTTGATACACCGGCTGATTTCACTCCGCCGGAAACCCTCTACAGAGAGCTTATCGAGAAGATCAAGCTTTATCATCCGTCAGAGGATTTTTCAATGATAGAGAAGGCTTTCAGGCTTGCCGATGAGGCTCATCATGGCCAGAAGCGTAAATCAGGAGAGCCGTATATCATTCATCCAATCTGCGTAGGCATCATCCTTGCAGAGCTGGAAATGGACAAGGAGACCATAGTTGCAGGTCTTCTGCATGATGTTATCGAGGATACAGCCGTTACCAAGGAGGAGCTCGCAAGAGAGTTCTCTGATGAGATAGCTCTCCTCGTTGACGGTGTTACAAAACTTACAAAACTCAATCTTTCTCAGGATAAGATCGAGCTTCAGGCTGAGAACCTCAGGAAGATGTTCCTTGCCATGGCTCAGGATATCAGAGTTATCATCATCAAGCTTGCCGACAGACTTCATAACCTCAGAACGCTTCAGTATCAGTCGCATGAGAAGCAGGTTGAGAAGGCACGTGAGACGATGGACATCTATTCACCGATCGCTCACAGGCTTGGTATCAGTAAGATCAAGATCGAGCTTGATGACCTCTCGATGCAGTATCTCTATCCGGACGTTTATATGGAACTCCGAAACAAGATCGATGAGAGACTTTCCGAGAGAGAGGAATTCATAAATGAGATGGTTTCAGAGGTGCGCGAATACATCAAGGAAGCAGGCATTAAGGCCGAGATTGATGGTCGTGTAAAGCATCTCTTCAGTATTTTCAAGAAGATGAAGACCCAGGATAAGACCCTGGATCAGATATATGACATATTTGCCCTCAGAATTAAGGTTGATACCGTAAGGGACTGCTATGCGGCTCTGGGTATCATTCATGAGAAATACAAGCCTATTCCGGGGCGTTTCAAGGACTACATCGCCATGCCTAAGGCTAACATGTATCAGTCGCTTCACACGACTTTGATCGGTCACGGCGGACGTCCTTTCGAGATACAGATCAGGACCTACGAGATGCATCGTACCGCTGAATATGGTATCGCTGCACACTGGAAATATAAAGAGAGCGGAAGTACGAATGTCAACAAGGAAGAAGAGAAGCTGAACTGGCTCAGGAAGATCCTTGAGTGGCAGAATGATACAACTGATAACAGAGAGTTCATGAGCGTTGTCAAGACCGATCTGGACATCTTCCAGGATCAGGTTTACTGCTTCACTCCGGACGGTGATGTCAAGACTCTCCCAGCAGGTTCGACACCTATTGATTTTGCATATAACGTTCATACCGCTGTCGGAAACCGCATGGTTGGTGCAAGAGTTAACGGACGTCAGGTGCCTATTGAATACAAGCTTCACAGCGGTGACAGAGTTGAGATAATCACCTCGCAGAATTCGCGCGGTCCGTCAATGGACTGGCTGAATATCGTTAAGAGTACTCAGGCACGTACCAAGATCAATCAGTGGTTCCGCCAGGAACATAAAGCAGACAATATCATCAAGGGCAAGAGTGCCATTGAGGATTATTGCAAGAATAAAAATATAGAGCTTTCAGATATCCTTCAGGTTAAATATCAGGAAAAGGTTCTGAAAAAATACAATTTCCCTGACTGGGATTCTCTTATGGCGGCAGTCGGTCACGGCGGCATCAAGGAAGGTCAGGTTGTAAACCGTCTCCTTGAGGAGATCAACAAAGAGAAGGAAGCAAATAAGACTGATGATGACGTTCTGGCTGAACTGAAACGTTCAAATACACATTATGATATTCCTAAGGGAAGTATCAAGGTTAAGGGCATCGATGATGTGGCTGTAAGATTTTCGAAGTGCTGTTCTCCGGTTCCGGGCGATGAGATAGTCGGCTTTGTTACAAGGGGCCGTGGAGTTTCTATTCACAGAACGGACTGTATCAATGTCCTCTGTATGGAAGAAAATGAGAGAACCAGACTTATAGATGCCGAATGGATCGACAGCAGTGAGACAGGTGAGGAGAAGGAATTCACCACTGAGATCAATATTTATACCATGAATCGTCAGGGTATGCTGTTTGACATCTCAAAGGTATTTAACGAAGCGAAGATAGATCTGAAGGGCGTTAATGTCCGTATCAACAAGCAGGGCAAGGCGACTGTTACCATGCAGTTCGGAATCCATTCGAAGGATCAGCTTGCGTGGATAACTGCCAAGCTGAGAAACATAGAAGGCGTTATCGACATCGAGCGTACCCGCGGATAAGGAGGAAATATGCAGAAGCTCATAGTTGTAACAAATATGTTGGGTGATCTTGGAACCAACTGCTACACAGTTGTAAATACGGCCACCAGAGAAGCGGTGATCATAGATCCTGCAGCAAACAGCTCCTTCCTTATCGGAATGATAAAGAACCAGCAGTATAAGCTGGTGAAGATATTTCTTACACATGGACATTTTGACCATGTGGGAGCGGTTTCGGGACTGAAGGAGGCTTATCCGGATGTGCCTGTGGTGATCGGAAAGAATGATGAGGACATCCTCAGGACTCCGGCGGCAAATCTTTCAATGATGTTTGATGAACCGATATCACTTAAGGCTGATGAACTGGTTTCGGACGGCGAGGAGCTTTCGCTTCTCGGAACAACCATAAAATGTATCGAGGTTCCGGGACATACCAAGGGTGGCATGTGCTACTATTTTGAAGAGAACGGATACCTGTTTGATGGTGATACACTCTTTGCCGGAAGTATCGGAAGATCGGATTTTCCGACCGGCGATGGCGAGGCACTGCTGACAAATATAAGTGAGAAGCTTTTTACGCTTCCTGACGAAACGGTTGTTTATCCGGGACATAATTCCCGAACAACGATCGGAAGAGAGAAAGAAACAAACCCGTTTTTCTGAGGTACCCTATATGATCCTTCTCGTACAGAACAGTGAACTGTATAATAATGATCTTCGTGCGATGATCATGGCATTTTATCCGGGGGAGAAGCTGACCGTGATGAAACCGGTGGATGTTGCGTCCGTAGGGCGGGAGCTTCACAATGAATTCACCCTGTGCTTTACTGCGCTGTTTAATGAGAAGAGATCGATGCTGAAGATAGAAGAGAAGGCTGAGGTTAAGTTCTTCGCTTATATCACAGGCGATTATGAAGACAGAAAGAGCTTCAGAAACAGGCTGAAGCTTGCGGCTTATCAGATACTTTCCGAGTTTACGGAGAGAACGCTTCCGTGGGGAAGTCTGACGGGAGTAAGACCTACCAAGATAGCGATGCAGGGACTGAAGGAAAATAAAACCGATCAGGACATCATCGCTGACTACGAAAGAAGATATGCGGCAACGACCGAGAAGGCTGAGCTGGCACTTAAGGTTGCAAAGCGGGAGACCGACATTTTCGAGCGTGAGGATATTCAGACCACGAGGGATTATGCACTCTATATACATATTCCGTTCTGTCCGAGCAGATGCCTCTACTGTTCTTTTGCTTCATTTCCGATAAATCAATACAAATATAAAGTGCCGGAGTATATGGCTGCTCTTGCGAAGGAACTGCAGTTTATTTCCTACGTAAACAGGGACAGAAGGCTGGTTTCAATCTACATCGGAGGAGGAACGCCGACCTCACTCGGAGAGCTTTCCTTTGACAATTTCCTGACAGAAGCAGTAAGATATTTTGACTTATCGCATCTTAAGGAGTACACTATCGAGGCGGGGCGTCCGGACAGTATCACCGAGGACAAGCTTCACATCATGAAGGAACACGGTGTAACGAGGATCAGCATCAATCCGCAGACCATGAATACAGAAACTCTGCATATAATCGGCAGGAATCATACGCCTGAGCAGTTTGTCAGGTCGTTTGAACTTGCCAGAAAGCATGGTTTTGACAATATAAATACAGATATCATCGCCGGACTTCCGATGGAGAAGCTGCGCGATATGGAGAAGACTCTCATTGCTCTGAAACGGCTCAGACCGGAGAGTCTTACGGTGCATTCCCTTGCAGTGAAGAGGGCAGCTCATCTTAAGGAAGAGCTCACGACCTATCAGGAATACATCAACCATGATGCGAAGGAAATGCAGAGCCTTGCGGCAGAATACGCAAAGCACATGGGCATGAAGCCTTACTACATGTACAGGCAGAAAAATATAGCAGGCAACCTGGAAAATGTCGGCTACGCAAAGCCGGGAACGGAATGCCTCTACAATATGCTCATCATGGAAGAGAAGATAGACATCTTCGGAGCCGGTGCCGGCGCATCGACCAAGCTCGTCAATCCATTTAAGGGCAACGTCGAGCGTATCGCCAACACCAAGAATGTTGATGATTACATAAACCGCATCGAGGACATGCTCGACAAGAAACGGGAAAGTGTGGGAAACACAAGAATTAACCAGTAAAAGATGTGATTAACTACACGTTACTGAGAAAGACAGCGAACAGGACTGAATATGCCCATGAGGGCGTATTTTGCTACAACCAGGTAGTAATCTGCGTAGCAGATTGCTATCATGAGCAGAGCGAATGATGCGGCATGCGAAGCATGCCACATACATCATGAAATGATGTATGCATGATTTTGGAACAAAATCATGGCACAAAGAAGGGGTATATTTTTATCTGATTCGCGTACGATATATAAAATTAGTATTAAGGAGATAGTTAATGATGGTAAAGAAACCTGTGACAGGAATGAAGGATATTCTCCCTCGCGAGATGGAGATCAGAGACTATGCGATAGGCCTCATCAAGGAAACCTACAAGAAGTTTGGTTTTACTTCGGTTGAGACACCTTGTGTAGAGCATATCGAGAACCTCTCTTCAAAACAGGGCGGCGAGAACGAGAAGCTTATTTTTAAGATTCTTAAGAGAGGCGAGAAGCTTCGCCTTGAGGACGCACAGAGTGCAGCCGATCTTGTGGACGGAGGACTCAGATATGACCTGACAGTTCCTCTTTGCAGATTCTATTCAAATAATTCAAACGAGCTTCCGAGCCCGTTCAAGGCACTTCAGATGGGAAATGTATGGCGTGCCGACAGACCGCAGAAGGGCCGCTACAGACAGTTCATGCAGTGCGATATAGATATCCTCGGCGAGCCTACCAATCTGGCTGAGATAGAGCTTATCCTTGCAACCTCGACTCTCCTCGGCAAGCTGGATTTTACTAACTTTACGATCAGAATAAATGACAGACGTATACTTCGTGCGATGGTTGATTATGCAGGCTTTGTACCTGTGGCAGCTCCTGCAGCGGAGGATACCGAAGCAGAAAGCAAAGCTGCTGATACAGTTGATTACGATGGCATCTTCATTACCCTCGACAAGATGGACAAGATCGGTCTGGATGGCGTGAGGGAGGAGCTTATTTCCGCAGGAAACAGCGAGGAAGTTGTTGACAAATATCTCGACCTTTTCCAGAAGGTTACGCCTGATATCGCAGGAATAAAGTTCCTTAAGGATACTCTCGGAGAGTTCCTGAGTGATGAGGTGGCTGACGGACTTGCTTTTATCATCGAGAACGTTGAGGCTTCCAAGGAAGCAGAGTTTAAGATGGCATTTGATCCTACACTCGTAAGAGGAATGTCATATTATACAGGACCTATATTTGAGATTTCCATGGACGAATACGGCGGATCTGTCGGAGGCGGCGGACGTTATGACGAGATGATCGGACGTTTCACCGGCCAGGCAACACCTGCCTGCGGCTTCTCGATCGGCTTCGAGAGAATCGTTATGCTCCTTCTTGAGAGAGATTACAAGGTTCCGGGAAGCGCTGAGAAGACAGCCTTCATGATTGAGAAAAATATGCCTGCCGACAAGATGGCGAAGATCCTTGCAATCGCAAAGGAGAAGCGTGCTGCCGGCGAATGCATCAACATCGTAATGATGAAGAAGAACAAGAAGTTCCAGAAGGATCAGCTCACAGCAGAGGGCTACACAGAAATCGTGGAATATTTTGCGGACAGGGATATTTAGATTTGTATGAAAGACAATCATGAATCAATGTGCAATAAACAGGCAGAAATGCCGGATTCATGACTAAAAAATAAACAATAATGATCGGTTTATTCGGGATATATTGTTGTTTGTATAGAATATAATGAAAGTTAGAGAGGAATAAAAAAATGCAGTCTAGAACGCATACTTGCGGCGAGCTTAGAAAAGAAAATGCAGGACAGAAGGTAACAATTGTCGGCTGGATGGAGAATGTCAGAATGGTCGGTGGCAACCTTGCCTTTGTTGTAATGCGTGATTTTTACGGAACAACTCAGGTTGTTATTGAGAATGAGGAGATGATGGGAATCATCAAGCCTCTGAATAAGGAGTCAACACTTCAGATCACAGGTACAGTTCGTGAGAGAAGCAGTGTAAATAAGAACATCCCAACAGGCGAGATTGAGGTTGTTCCGGAGTCTATCGAGGTTCTCGGAAGAAACCGTCACGCAGAGCTTCCTTTTGAGATCAATCGTTCAAGGGAGGCAGACGAGAGCTTCAGACTTAAATATCGTTATCTGGATCTTCGTAATTCGGCTGTTAAGAATAATATCGTTATGAGATGTAACGTTGTTGCGGCTCTCAGAAGTGCAATGATCGAGCATGGTTTCCTGGAGATCACTACGCCTATCCTTACAGCTTCATCACCTGAGGGTGCGAGAGACTATCTTGTTCCTGCAAGAAAGCATCCGGGCAAGTTCTATGCACTTCCACAGGCTCCGCAGCAGTTTAAGCAGCTTCTTATGACTGCGGGATTTGACAGATATTTCCAGATCGCACCTTGCTTCAGAGATGAGGATGCGAGAGGAGACCGTTCGCCGGGAGAATTCTATCAGCTTGATATGGAGATGGCATTTGCGTCTAAGGAGGATGTATTTGAGATAATCGAGGATGTTCTTCCACCTGTATTTGCAAAATATGGTACATATAATATAGCTTCAGAGTCACCATTCCAGAGAATTCCTTACCTTCAGGCTATGGATGAGTTCGGAACAGATAAGCCGGACCTCCGTATCGACCTCAGAGTAAGCGACCTTACTGATGAACTGGCTGACTGTGGTTTTGAGCCGTTCAAGGGCAACGTAGTTAAGGCTGTTCCAGTTTCTGACTGCAAGCTTACAAGAAAGCAGATTGATGCAATCTGCGCAAATATAGAGGTTCAGGCAGGTGCCAAGGCATATTGGTTCAAGTGCGACGAGACCGGTGCAATCGCCGGCGGTATTGCTAAATTTGTTAATGCTGATCCAGCTGTAGCAGAGACTATTAAGACTAAGCTTAATCTTGCACCAAATACACTCGTTGTTGTTGGCGCAGGTAAGAAAACTCTCGCACAGAAGATTGCCGGTGTGGCTGTTAAGATGCTCGGCGCTGAGTGCGAAGGTCATATGGACAAGGAAAGATATGAATTCTGCTGGATCGTTGACTTCCCTATGTATGAGATCGGTGAGGAGTCAGGACTTCTCGAGTTCTGCCACAATCCATTCTCAATGCCTATCGGCGGTAAGGAAATCCTTGAGCAGGCAGAGAAGGGCGAGGTTGATCCGCTCAGCATAATGGCTGATCAGTATGACCTTGTATGTAACGGAATCGAGCTTTCTTCAGGTGCCGTAAGAAATCATGATCCTGAGATCATGGTCAAGGCCTTCGAGATGGTTCGTATGGGCGAGGATGAGGTTAAGGCCAAGTTCCCTGCAATGTACAATGCATTTACCTACGGAGCACCTCCTCATGCAGGTATCGCTCCTGGTGTCGACAGAATGGTCATGCTTCTCGCAGGCGAGGAGTCTATCCGTGAAATCATCGCATTCCCAATGAACAAGAATGCTCAGGATATCATGATGGATGCGCCGGGCGTTGTTACACAGCAGCAGCTGGATGAGCTGAATATTGCGATTGTTAATAAGGATGAGAAGGCTGAAGCGTAGTTGTTATAATGACCAGCGGAAGTGATCAGAGTATCGGGCTATTATGACAGATGGTATTTTGAGTGAGGCCGGTTGTGTTCATATAATTATTTTTAATATGATTCAGAGGATGTAGTATGGGAGTTACAGAGATAGTTTGTGCGTTAGTTCTTGGGTTATGTTTTGTGGTATGCTGCTTTGTGGTAGCTAAAATATCCGCATGGATAACAGCCAGAGACGAGGCGTACGAGAAGGCTTATGAAAAGGATAAGAAGATAGACGAAAAGATCGAGAAGAAGAGGAAGAAGGCATATCAGAACATGAGTGTTCCAAAGAAGATTGCCTCAGCAATCGGTAATGAATTTACCGGTGAGAGAGGAGATTTTCTGAAGTTTGAGCCGGGCGAAGCCAAGGTGAAGGAGATCAGAGTCTTCATGGCTGCTCTGCTCGGACTTATCGGAGGATTTCTACTCGGACATCATTTCGACTTTGGCGCAGAGCTTGTACTTATGATGTACCTCTTCGTGCTGCTCTTCATGATAGGCTTTATCGACAGAGATACGATGGAGATTCCGCCGTATCTGAACTATACTATACTTATACTTGGAATAGCTGCCATATGGCTTGTTCCGGATGTTACGATCAAGGAGAGGCTGATCGGATGTATCTGCATCAGTCTGCCGCTCAGACTGATCAACTTCATCATTCCGGATGCCTTCGGCGGCGGAGATATCAAGCTTATGTTTGCGGCAGGCTTCCTTCTTGGATGGAAGATTATACTTGTCGGTTTTATATTTGGTATATTTATCGGTGGTTTCATCGGCGTTGTTGTTCTTATCAGAAAGAGGAAGGGTGGCAAGGATCATATGCCATTCGGTCCGTCGCTCTGCCTCGGTATCGGCATCGCCGTGATCTATGGCATGGATATCGTAAACTGGTATGGTGATATACTTGCGGCACAGATGACACACTAACAGAAAAAATCAGCTCGCACTGAGCTGATTTTTTTGTGAGATTGATGACTGAAGAATTATGACATATATCCTACATATAAAAAAATCGTAGAGTCAACTGGGAGGAAGGCTTTACGGTGTTTTTGCTTTATGAATTGAATCTGTATTTCATGACCTGAATTAGATGCTTTATTGCACGAACCTCAGGTTCGGTCAGTCCGGATACATCTATAATGTGTCGATTTTCAAACTCAAGAAGGTAGTCCGTGGAAACATCAAATACCCTGGCAATTTCTATCAGAACATCATATGATGGCAGGCGAATATCATTTTCGTAGGCACTGATCGACGATTTCTTGACGCCAACACGGCGCGCCAATTCTTCTTGTGACCAGCTTCTCTGCAGACGCAGAGACTTAATGATATTTCCGAGATTTACCATAATAACCTCCAAATAATTTGAAACGCATAACTAAAAAACTGCTTTTGTGGAGAGGATAGCTAGTGATATTGAATGCCTATAGTCTCCACTGATAGTGTACTAAGGATAGTGTATCAAATGTAACATGATTTATAGTGGAAAAAGTACACATATAGTTGACAGTGACTAAGAGTTTATTGTAAAATATAAATGTATTATTTTAAGCAATTGATGTGAAATATGATACACTCACTGCAATATGCAGGAGGATTAATACATATTAGGTAAAATCATGGAAACGTGATGACACAAAGCTCCAGAGCCTGTCAAATGGTAGTCAGCTACACCGAAATTCGGTTTTTATATACGGATTATTTGGACGATCACCAAACCCGGGACTGGTAGAATATCAGTTCCGGGTTTTTGGTTTCTATATGATTTTATCAAGTGAATATTTATCTAGAAATAACAAAGAAAGTGAGGGACGAGAATGAAAAAAAAGAAAGGACGAAGTAGATTTTTATCGATGTTTATGGCTCTTATGATGACATTATCCATAGTGTCGTATTATGGGGTGTCTAAGAGCAGTAAAAAAGGCAGAGTTGAGGCTGCAGGGACAATAAATATTACAGGACAACAAATAGCTGATTATGCCAATTCAAAAGTTGGGTCGTATTATACGTATGGTTATTGTTTGTCTTGGGTCGCAGATGTTTTTCAAGAATTGGGAGCAACTAGGTCTTCAGATTGTTGTGCATATCACTATAGTTTAGGACGTATTGTATCTACATCAAGAGATAATATACCTATTGGAGCTGACGTGTTTTTTTCCGGTAGTTCTGTATATTGTGATCCGGCAGAAGGTGGATGCGGAAATATGTGTGGACATGTTGGAATATATGTGGGAAATGGACAAGTGGTTCATGTGATAAATGGAGTTCAAAAGAATTCATTAGCTGAATTGGATTCATATAGCAATTTGACATATATAGGTTGGGGGTATCACGGAAATGTTAACATTACTGATGCTGATACAACGCCGCCGACCATCACCAACGCAAAAATCAGTGAAATTACATCTGATGGATATAGAGTTGAATGTGATGTAAGTGATAATAAGGGACTTGACAGGGTTGAGATACCATCGTGGACTAACTATAATGGTCAGGATGATCTGGCATGGCATAGAGCAACCGTATCAAACGGACATGTATCTTATTTTGTGAAAATCTCTGATCATAATAACGAATCCGGAAAGTACTATACTGATATATATGCATGGGATAAAGCAGGAAATTGTACTACTAAAAAGGGGTTCTCCATTGATGTGCCATGTAAAACACATTCATATAATAATGGAACTGTGACACAAAAACCAACTTGTACCGTTAATGGTATAAAGACTTATAAGTGTACAGTCTGTGGAAGTACAAAAACAGAAGTGATTGAAGCAATAGGAAATCATACATGGGATAACGGAGTATTAACAACTGAGCCTTCTTGTGAGGATGAAGGCGTGAAAACATATACATGTTCTGTATGTGGAGATAAATATACAGAAGATGTTCCGGCACTTGGTCATTCCTATGATGAAGGAACTGTGATCCGAGAGAGTACAAGGTGGTCTTCTAAGGCAGTTGAATATATCTGTGCAACCTGTGGTAAGAAAAAGACAGAGACTATCGAGGATGACGGAACCGTATGGACAGACAGCGTTGAACTTGACAAGACATCTGTAGAAATGGGCGAAGAAGATGTTGTAAAGCTTACGGCAACTGTACTTCCGGAAGATGCAAAGGATAAGTCTGTTGTCTGGACATCAGGAGACAGCAGTGTGGCAACAGTAGATAATGACGGTAATGTGACGGCGGTTGCAGAGGGAGAGACTACAATCCGCGCTACTGCAGCAGATTCAATACTTCCGATAAAAGAGTATCGCTCAAGAACAATTGTTGATTATGAAACACAAACAACAACCGATAAAGATTCTCTTGGAAGTGAATGGGAGTATGTGGATGAGGAAACCACTACGACCTATGGTGACTGGGGTCCTTGGAGCGGATGGTCAAAAACTCCTTACACAAAATCAGATACGAGAGATCTTGAATCAAGAAATGTAGCTGCAACATATAAAACACAATATAACTACAGTAAATATGCACAGTATTCTGACGGTACAGGCTGGAGCGGGCCGAGTGAAGGATACTGGAGTGGAATATACTGTGGTTATCGCGTAGAGAGAGGCTGGAGTGATTCGGCGCTCAGTGCTTATGACAGCGATGGTTCGATAATCCTCTACGGACGTTCCGGTGATACCTGGTATAACCAGACGAC
>OCTW011586905.1_pt1 | contig 19705 bp, 13 predicted proteins | sample 1539671 | NCBI WGS metagenome assembly OCTW01 (sample SAMN02144230, study PRJEB22623) | gut metagenome | biome: sheep rumen | host: Ovis aries | place: New Zealand
ACTCTTAATCTATTTATTTCAGTTAAATAAACTTTAAATTCATTTCTTATACCTGAAAATGCTCTTACAACTTCAGCATCCTTTAATGGATAATTATTTTCTTTAATTAATTTAGCAATTATTCTCCTTTGTTCATCTGGCATTAAAGGTCTTAATTTCTTAGCATCTTTAGGATTATATAAAGCTTTTAAGAATGTATATGCAAAACTATGAAATGTATTAATTGAAACCTTTGGAATATATCCTAAAACTTTCTTTAATCTATTTCTTATTTCATCGCATGCTTTATTGGTAAATGTAAATATAATGATTCTATCTTCTTTAATCCCTGATTTAATTAAACGTAATGTACGTTCAATTAATACTGCTGTTTTACCTGAACCAGGTCCTGCAATAACTTGACATCTTCCTAGATTAAAGTTAATAGCTTCAATTTGTTTCTTATTAAATTCCACGGATAAACACCTCCTTTTCAACAAGCGGAGATATGATATCCATAATTGTTTTGGTATTTAATTCTTTAATACCTTTTAGTATTTCTTTATCTTTTAATATATTTTGAACAAGCGTATTGATATTAAGACTGTAATGAGCATAATATTTAGCTTTATCTAAATTATGCGTAAGGTACGTTTCAATATGATATCTTAGTTCTGGATATAAATATGTGTTATATTTTTCAGCTACATTTTTAATATAAATTAAATCTCTTTCTTCCATTAGAATGGTAACCTTCTATCTTCTAATTCGAATTCTAAAATTGATTCAATTTCATATAATTTCTTATCATCAATTGGTTCCATACCCATATCAATAAGATAATCATTTACTATTTTTAGTTGTTGTTTTGAATGTAGCTTTGAAAAATACTCTTTAAAATCTTCAAGTAGATATGTTGTAAACATATATGGATTACAATTTGCTTTTAAGAACTGCACTAAAAAATAATTTGGCATAGTTCTTTTAACAGATAACATTTTTGATTTCCATCTGTTTTCCCTATTTATTTCAGGAACGACTTTCCATTTATTTGGACTATATAAAAAATCATTCCATTTAGGATCAGTTGCAACATCGCATTGATGTGCTACATCATAATTGTTATCTTCCTTAATATCTAATACTCCAAGTAATAAAGAATTAACATAGAGAAGGAATCCACAGATACCATCACTATCTTTATCATCTTTATTACTTCGAAATGACTCTAATATTTCTAAAGCAACCTTAGCTGCTTTTTCGTGAAAGAATCTCATTTCATATCTTACCCAATAATCTTGATTTACTTCTTTTTTACGCTTTTGTTGTTCTTTCAATTTATCATATATCATCAATTGTGCGCTTGAAGTTCTACTTCCCATTTCTATTGAGAATCCTTCTTCAACACATCCATGTATTTTATGATATTTATGTTTAAAACAAGATGTAAATTGCTTCTTATTTAGTTTTTCTAAAAGCCAAGGTATTGTTACAGTATCTCCTTCATAATCATCTATTGATACATCAATACGTGATGGTTTCATTTGATTATCAACAAGCATATATTCAAAGAAGTCTTTCCAACTTTTATTTGAATTTCTTGCTTCATATTCTCTGCATCCTTTACCTTTAAGATGAAGTGAACATGTAGGTATTCCATCTCTTGATTTAGGTCCAATCATACCAAGTTCCATTTCAGGTCCTAAATCAAACATATATTTATATTTATTTTTCATAATTGTTCGTTCACTAATTTCACTTTTATCTACTCCTAGAAAGTTTGCTATTTCATTTACTTTTTCTCTTACTTCAATTTCTTCATCAGCAACTTCAGTTACCATTAGTTCAAACGATGCTCTAAAGTAATCTATGATTACATGTCTTCCAGTTTTAGAAGGTGGCGCTTCTTTAATTTCATTATTCATATTATTCCTCTTTTCTGCCTAAGTTACTTATTTACTGTGATACAATGGGGCTATTAGGCATTTGCCCCAATTGGCATCTTCGTACAATCCATACTCACTCCATTTGCATCCAAGACCGGAAAAGTGGCTTTTCCTTTACCCTTTGGATGCAAATTTGGAGTTTGTGATTTATTTGATTTGTACATATTAGATGCTTATAATTTTGGGTCTTCAAATTCAACCTTCTCCTTTGTTTCTTCACTATATTCTGCATCAAGTTCCATAAAGTTATCCAACATTGTAATTTCGGTTGGTTCTAAAAAGCATGATATAACTACGAATTCATCTAAAAATACTTTTAATAACTTAAATTGACCGTAATTATTGATGCCTTTATATAATCTTGCTTGAACTTGACTGAATGATAATGTTAGGATTCCATCTTTTTCTTTGATGTTTCCATATTTTAATCCTAGATATTGAAACTTTTCAAAATCTATAGATTTATATGGTTTTAGTTTGACTTCTACAATTTTATCTGTTCCTTTTTTCTTAGCAGATACTTTTATTGTAGTTTTAACTGAACCATATCCATTTTTGTTCTCAGAATATGTAAATTGCAAAGATACATATATTTTGTTATTCATTTTCCTCACCTCCCTTCAATGATTAAAAAAAGCGTTATAAACTATTTTTATAGTCTACAACGCTTATATTAATTACACCTAAAAAGCCACTTATGGCATAGTTATAGTGTATTTAATTCTTAATTGTTATAAGTAATGAACTCGATTCATCTATAAGACGTATCTTATAAAAGAATCAATAATAATTACTATAGAACAATTGCGTTGTAGGTAATACTAGCTAGACGCATCTAGCTAGCAATACTTCAACATTATAATTTTGTTACTCTTCCGTTATCTAAAGCTTCTCCTGCTACTTTGTAAGCATATTTAAATGCTTGTAGATATGCTTTATTCTTAGCTGTTTGCTTGTTCTTATCAGCAGCAATAAACATTGAACCATCTATAAATACTATTTTTACACTCCACAAATTATTATCATAACTAAATTTTTCTTCCTCTTGTGGCAATTGAGATATGATATGTAATTGGAATAACTGAGTTAATTTTTGTTTAGCATTAGCTTCAGTTACGGTTGATGGATCAATTTTCTTTTTAAATGCTAAGATTGCATAATTCTCATCTAAATATTTAATTGCTTCATCTGCTGCCATAATTTGAGCTAAATGAATATCTTTTGAATTTATTTGTTTAGTAAAAACCAAAGATTCTTTATCAGTTATTAAAAATATAAAATCATTCTCTTCACGGATTATTTCTATTTTTAGTTTGTTATTACCTTTAGCATTTATCTTATCTATTTTTTCTTTTAATTCTGTAAATCTATTCTTTTTAAAATATATTTCATCAAATTTTAAGTCTAACCATTTATATATTCTATTAGTTATTAATCTTAAATTTTGATTAGAATCAAACCACATAGCTCCAATTATAGCTTCAAATAAATCTTCTTTTGCAGACTTATTATTACCTACATCTTGTTTAATATCGCCTTTACCTAATAATAAATACTTATTAAGTCCAAGTTCAGTCATTCGTGATGATAGCATTGTCTTATCGGACCAAAATGATACAAAGTTAGATAATTCTTGTTGAGTTCTAGTATGAACATTACCATCTTCATCAATCACACTATGTTCAAATGATAATGAACTTACTAATACATAGTTTAATACTGAATCACCAAAGAACTCTAATTGTTCATTACTTAATCCTTTTCCTCCATGCATTCTATCTTCTTCAGCATAAGAGCTTCTTGTGAATGCTTGAGATAATAAGGCTTTACTTTCAAATGTATAGCCTATTACCTTTTCGATTTCTTGAATTTCTTTATTTGTTAACATATTATTCAACCTCGTTTTTCCTTTATTAGTTTCATTTTTAGTTATCATAATTTTCTACCTTTCTGTCATAAAGGAAAATAAAAAGCCTGTCTAGTATGATAAAACTCCACTCATGGTAGTTCTATCCTTATATAACAGGCTTTAATAATATTTAAATATAAACTAATCATCATTAATCTAAAGGACGCATCCTTTAAAATAATCATTTAAGTTTGTAATTAAAGTTATCATTGCCTTATGACATAGATATTTTATATCAAAATTTATAATAATGCAAGAGATAACCGACTATGTACGATTACCTCTTACTATTATTATTTCACAGAGTGATTATTTTATTTGTCAATCAATTCTGGAGAATTCTTTAATACATCAACAAGAAATTCATATAATAGCCATTCTAATGAATAAGCTGTATACTTAGGCAAAAAAAATTGTTCTACGCTATTTTTTATATACCTAATTCTATCTAAATTAAACACCTAATCCAAATAAAAAACTGTTATGTAAATACTAATACAGATAAGCATTACATAACAGCTTTTAGATGTTCAATTTTACAACTTCTTCTATACTAAAGCATCAACTTATACAAATATTCATTACCGTTGTCATACTGTATAGATTACTATAACAAATATTTTTTATTCTTCAAAAGATATAGGATAAAATCAACCAATAGTTCTTCTAAATGCAAATTATAATACGAACTATAGTATTCAACTTCTTCATTAGAATCAATATAATAGATTCTATTATAATTGCAATATACCGCGTCTTTATCAAGACCATTACATTCGATTTTAAAACCACCGGCTAAGTTTTCGTTCAAATACTCTAATAAGTGACTTAAAGTTAATGTCTTATAAAAATGTGTAATGATTTTTCCTTTCTTAAAATTCATTCTTTTCTTTTCAACATCAGATAAAACTATACTTTCATCGAGTAAAACCCTTTCGTTCTTATTTTGTTTTATAATTTCTTTTACATAATATATAGGCCTTTCATCTTCATATATCTTATTTAAATCAAAACCTGATTCAATTAAATCCTTCATATTTTTTTCAGTTAGGTACCCACTCATAATTTTAAATCTCCTTTATTTAATATCAATAATTTTAATAGCTTTAAAAACAGTAGTGGCAGCGCTCTTATGCTTATTAGTTATGAGAACTAGATTTTCATCAAAATCTCCAATCCAAGTTAATATTTTTTTATTTTTATTATATTTAAATCCTTTATATACACTACCACCGTGCCCACCTCTATCAATTGCATAAAAAATATCTTTTCCATTAGTATTATATGCATATGTATCTTTTCCCTTATATTTATATTTTACTTTTTGAGTTGCGCCAGCTTTAATATCTGTACAATTATTATGCACAACAACCAAATCTTTTCCGATTACATATGTATGATAACCTAAAACGTTTAAATTGTAAACGTTAATTTCATCTTTTAAAAACTCTTTTTCTACTTTTTGAACTTTAGAAGTACCTTTGCTTGTTACTAATAGATCTTTACAAGAAATATCTTTGGCTTCTTTCCAACCATTTGATGTTAGAATACTATGATTTGGCGTACAAATTATTTCATCATTATCAGTTTCAATATGACATAATTCTTTGGATTTATTTACATAAACATCTACAACATCTTTATATTCATAAATACCTAAGTTAGAGTTATATGCTAGTACTTCTTCACCTACACTGATTTCTTCTATTGCCTTTAGACCTTGTTTTGTCATCACTAGTGTTCCTGCTGCAAAGCAAAGCTTAGAATTTATTCCACCAGCAACAGCTCCTCCGATTGCACCAAACATAAATCCATCTGCTGCTCCATTAACCGCTCCAGATATAGCACCTTTCCATGCACCTTCCCAAGATTTAGTTCTAATTCCTTCTTTTACTGCTCCAGTTACTGCTCCAGTTACTGCTCCAGATATTGCACCAATTGCTGCACCTTTTGTAGCACCAAGCAACATTCCCATACCAATACATGCTGCACCAGTTCCTGCAGTTGCAGCTGCTACTATAGCACATACGGCAATTACTGCTAAGCCAATACATATCTTTGTTGCCAAGCTTGGCCAATTTCCGTTTTCATCTTCATAATTAATTGGATTACATTTACAATAAGCATATAAATTCATGCCCATAGTATTACCAATAGAACCTACTTCACCATCTGCACTAATGAATCTTCCTAATTCAGGATCATAATATCTTGCCTTTAAATAATAGAACTTTGTTTCTTTATCATAGAAGTATCCTTTATAGATAAATGGATTTAATTCGTAAATTAATCTAGCTTCATCTGTATCTGCTACATTTGCATCTAGCAATTCACCAAAATCACCATATTTATACTTAACAATAGCTGTTCCATGTTTATCAATAATTGCATTGATATCACCATTTATACTTCTATCATAGAAATATACATTGCCATTATATGATAAACCTACTAGCATTTGTGCTTCATCATATATGAAGTCTACCATTTGATTTAATCCATTTGTTGTTCTCTTCAATGCAATAATATTATTACCATCTAAATAATACTTTTCTATATACATAGAAGTTGTTTTACCAATTCTAATTCCATCTTGATTATATGTATATGAATTGTTATTAACATTGAATAATCTTCTACCATTCCATGATAATTTCAAGTCTCTTTCTTTAACTTTAATTCTTGTTGGATTTCCAAAGAAATTATCATTATATTCAATAGATGATCCATCACTTCTTGAAACAAGCCTATCTTTTACATTTTCATCATAGAAATATTCTATATTATCTTTATATTTAATATTGTTGTTAGAATCATATACATATGTATGAGTCACATTACCAATAGTTGATTTTGTTAATCTTGATAAACCATCATATACATATCTTCTATCTTCAATAATATTTCCATCAGCTGATTTTAAAGTTGCAGATTTAATGTTTCCAACTTCATCATACAAATAATTGATTGTGTCTCCAATGTAGTTTGTTTCTTGTGCGATTTTAGTTGTCGTATAATTGTTTTTGCTTTGATATTCATATTCTTTAGAAATAATCTTATTATCAATATGAAGTTTCTTTTTTGATGTTCTACCTAATTCATCATAATAAGTTCTAACTGACATTGACATACCATTATAATAAATATCATTAATTTGACTGTCTGGTACATATTCATCTTTAAATGCTAACATTTCAATACAACCATTCAAATGATTAATTGGTTTATTTTTATAATCAACATCACATCCAATATATGTTAAAGCCTCGTCAAGATTAATTATTGAATTAAAAGTAAATTCAATTGATTTATCATCTGCTTGAACATTACACTTGTTTTCATTAAATCTAAGAGCAACAAAATGCCAACCTAAATCTTCAATATTACAAGTTTCTTTAACAATATCATTTAATGATAAATATAATGTTCTATTTATAAAATAAAGTTTCAAATTCAATCCTGATTTCTTTGAACATAATAATACTTTTTCTTTTGAATCAAACTCATCTACTTTAAATCGTAAAGTTATTGTACCTTTATTCTTAATTAAGAAATCATATGCTAATTTTGATGCATTACCCTTATTCAAATTATCAAATGAATCATAACTTGCATATACATGCCTATAAACAGGATTTACCCCTGTATTATCAAATTTAAACATTCTAGTCTTCTCAACTTTGAATGACTCTTCAGTATAAGAATATACCTTTGGTTTCATTTCTTTAAGAGATGTGAATGATCCATTCAATGAAATAACATCCATATCTTTATAAACTAAATGATTAAAGAATGTAACACCACTTGCACCATAATTTGGCTCATTTTTAAGATATTTAACACCCTCTTTATAGATACCCATATAATCTTTTTCTGAAATATCAGTTGAACCAACAGATGCATACGCTAGTCTAAAAGGCATATTAATTGGATAGGTTGTATTACCAGCCAAATATCCTTTCTTATCTAGTCCATACACATCCTTACTTGAAATACTATCTGATGGGGCTCCAATCATGAAGTACCTTTCTTCTTCATTTAATGTATCATAATAAGATTTCTCATAATATTCGTCATTTAGAATCAAGCATAATTTTCTTTCTTTATTTTTATTATCAAAATCAGTCTTGAATCCAATTAGATTCCATGTATTAAAATTCAATCCTTTAGCTGAAACAATCTCTATTTTCTTATTGGTATCAATAACCTTTACTTTACCATCAAGAGTTGAAATTAATTTAAATCTAATACCAAAAATTTGAGTTCTTCCAAAGGCGAATATGCGTTGCTCACCATTAATATTGTTATATGGCTTAATCCAACCAAATACATGTCTTGTATCACTAAATTTTGATTTCCAATTTCTATAAATGAATGATTTTTGTGTAGATGATTCAGTCTTACGATTCTTATTTAGAGTCGAAACACTATATGACAATACTGCATTATCTTTTTTAAATGATAAAGATGGAACTTTATCGCCAACCGGAGCTTCATCATCAACATCAATCTTTTCATCGCGTAAAGTCTTTAGTGATGCAATACCACCATAAACGCCATTTAATCCACTTCCACCTTTAATTACTTCATCAGGAAAAGCTCTTTGTAATCTTGTGAAATATCCAGAAGGAGTATAGTCATTATATTCACATTTGTATTCATAATCGTAGCTTCTTAAAATGCCATCAATTGACTGTGTTAGTTTTTGTAGATTTCCTAAATTATCATAATTATAAGATAGTTTTGTTCCATTCGAACTTGTGTTTCTAACTACATTGCCATTTGCATCATATGATAAATATTCTGTAATATTATTTACAGCATCACGAACTTCTGTAATTTGGCTTCTTTCGTTATACTTATATTCAACTTGTAGATTATTGTCATAATATACTTTAGTTAATCTTTGTTTCTTATCATAATTAAATTTAAAGGATTTATTACCAATAACTTGTTCTGTTAATAAATTGCTGTTAATTCCATTAACCGTTTTAGTATATCTATTAGCACTGAATGTTTTACCATTAACTAAGACTTCAGCTAATTGTAAATCACAAGTATAAATAAATGTATATACTGTTCCATTTGCGCATCTAATCTCACTAATATTACCATGAGAATCATATTCATATTCACATTTTGATTGATCATTATCAAGTGCTGTTAATTGTTCAATTAATTGACCATATGCATTATATTTATATTTTGTTACAGCACTATTAGCAGCTGTTTCTTCGGTTTTTCTACCTAAACTATCATACTTATATGTAGTTGTGTTGCCTGCATCATCTGTCTCCGAAATCAAATTATCACCATCAAATTTACTTGATGTTTTAAGCATATCATAATTACTAGATATTACAGTTGTAGAGGTTTTCTTTCCATTAGTATAACGAAATAATACCTTTGTATTTTGATTATTAGTAATTTGTTTAACCTTTTTATTAGAATCGTATACAAATCTATATGTATCACCAGATTCATCAGTTACCTCTGAAACATTTGAATCATCATTGAAACTAACTTCAGATGTTTCTCCTGCCTCATTAACCATTTGCGACATGTCTTTTTTATTTGTATATGCAAATTCTTTTCCGAATGAATCTTTATATAGTTGGATTGCATCAATTAAAACAGTTTTTTCAGCTTTTACCTTAATTTCAATATCAACATAGTCATACGCTCTTTCAGCGATAACTTTTCTTGTTAAAACCTGCCAATTCTCATAATTTGTATCAAAATCAAACTGATAACTTCTTTCACTATCATTATCAGAATAATGAATTAAAAGGCATGCAGCAAACAATTCATTCGTTGATATAATACCCTTTCCAAACATTGTTAATAATAGTTCGTCGCCTGCATTACCGCTGATATATACTCTTCTATATACCTTCTTTAATTCCCTAGCAGAGCCATTAATTCTTAGTACATAATCACCTAGAACCTTGCTATGTCCATCATTTAAATAATGACAATATGCTCCATCTCCATATGTTAAACCTTCGCTTTCCCAGCCAAGCATATCATTTTCAAAATAGCCATTGTTAACAAAATTATATCTTACATTATGATCACCATAACTTAATGATAAATCATCAATAAATGCAGTATAATCTTCTCCTGTCAAAACAATTTTAACAGTTACCTTTAAATCACTAATATCACTTCCGCCAGGAATAGAAACTATAGTTGAATATTTCTTCCAATCAAATGAGCCAGTTAAATCATTAGAAATCTCATAATTTCTACTCATATTTGTATAATATGTAGTAACAACTTCATGTGTCTTATAATATTTATCGATTGTACGTGAAATATTTTCATATCGTTTTCTATATGAAACATTTACTAAAACTTTAATATCGCCCTCTTTGATATAACCAATATTTATAGCTTTAAAGAATCCGCTTAATGTGTATGATCCAGCAACAATATTATCTATTTTTTGTGTAATTTCATATCTAGAAGACTTATCTTTCTCTATTTTTAAGCATTTTTGACCATATACACCGCCATCAATAATCTTAATATTTTCTTGTTTTCCAGCTGATAAATACCATCTTGATGAATTATCAAACAAATTATCGCTAGAATCAAATGAAGTATTTTCGATTAAATTTCTTTCATTGATTTGTAACTTGGATTCAGATGCTAATTCTCCAGGAACACCATCTTTAATATCATCATAATTTCTAGTTATCGATTTACCTTCTTCATCAATGATAGTCTTGCATCTTCCAAAGTAATCAAAATAGTAACTAGTTCTGTATCCAGTATAATCTGTTACAATTGTTTGGAAAGTATGATAATCATAAGTTGTATACTTTTGTTTATCTGGGTCTCCACTAAAACAATGAGTAATTTTAACAACTTCATCACTGCTTGAATATTGAAATTCGCTATGAATGCCACCCTTAATATCAAATATTTTACTTAATCTATTTTGACTGTCATACTCAAAATGCGCTTCATTATAGCATTCACTCTCGTCGCCAATATATGATTTAAGTCTTGAAATATTACCATCAATATATTCAATTTCAGAATAACCTAATTTGATGTTATTTTTGTTATAATGACTAACCTTGTTTACAAATTCATTTCTATATTCAATTGTTAAACGCTGACCTTCTCCATCCTTAATTCCAATTAATCTTGTGCCACTATACACATATTCAATTACTTTCTTGCTTGATAATTCTATCTTTGTAATTCGACTTGGCTCTCCTTCAAAGAACATTCTATTATCGTTTTTATCAACAAAGATAATTTTATCTACAGAATCATTATTTACAACACAATACATAGGTTCTGTTAAACATACATAGTAATTACCAGTAAGTTCTGATGGAACTCTAATGTTGTATAATGACTTAATATCTTCATCACTGCATGATTCTAAAATCAATTTCTTTCCTGATGCATCTGTTAAAGATATTTCACTTGCATCCATATTCTTTTCTACTATATAATTTCCACCAAATAACCAATGTTCTCCTAATAAATTTGTTGGTGAGCTTAAAGTGTTATTAAAGAACAAATGGAATGATGCAGGACAATCTTCATTATCTGTTTGAATAAGATCAACTTTGTGTATTAATTTTCCATTTGCTAAATTAATACTACTTACACCTGCATATCCAATATCTTCCTGTGAATATTCATAAATTGCATCTAAACCATTAATTTCTGATAATTGAAACTTTATAATAGATGTTGTATCTAAACAATTTACATTAAATTTTTTATCAGTTTTTAGTGCAAAATATAAATATTTGTCCCCTTTAAATCCTTGCAATTCATTATACATAAATTTTGTTAAATCAAATTCAATTTCACCTTCTACCGTAATATATCCTCTATTTTTCCCATTATATAAAATAGTATCAATCACAGAATTTAATCCGACTTCACGTGCATTACTCTTATAAAAACTTTGTTCTGAAATCGAATATAATTTAAATAAGCATTCATCACAAATATTATTTAGAAATAGTTTTAATTTTGAATTAACTGCTTTATATTTTTTACTATCAAATCCAGAAACTTGAATTCTTAATAGAACCAATCCATCAGGTTCAATTTCAAATAATCCTCCTTTTTGAGAAGCGTTACCATAACTTGCTAAATATTTAGCATATAAGCTTGTTTGTACTTCATTACTGCTATTAACTACATTTTTAATCATTTTTATCATCTCCTATTCTAAAAAATGTCAATTTTATAGCGAACTAAATCGTCATTTTGTGTAAATTTATCATTAAATCGAATACAGTCAACAGGTAAACCAAGCGATTCTTTCAAAAATTCTTCTAAATCTCTTATACCTGTATAATCTGAGCACTTTACGATTAAATCTAAATCACTATATTTATTAAATAAACCATTTGCAAATGAACCAGTTATAATCAAATGTTCCACATTAAATTTTTGAATTAATTCTTCCTTCATTTTCAAAAGTTTTTCTTCTATTTCTTCTGGTGTAAACAGCTTATGTGCAACATTATAATCAACACTCTTTTTAAACATTAAATCTATTATTTCTAACAAATTTTCATATGTTAAACCAGCTTTTATTAATTCAAATAGATTAATAATATTTGCAGGATAAAATATAATTGGAAGAATATTATTTTTATAAAGTATCGCGTTAAATACTAAAATTGTAAATTTATAAGACATATGCCCAAACGTTCTATTTTTAGCCACAAACTCAAGTAATTGGCACGCCTTTTCAAAAGTTTCTTCAAAACCAGAATTTATGAAGTTTAATAAATAATTATATTTATCCACATCAACACACGTATTGAATTCTTTCATAAATTTATCAATAGATTCCTTATTAATATTATTTTCACAAAAATATTTAAACATATTTGTTGTTTTTAACAGTTCTTCTTGATCTTTTGTTTTAGGTTCAAGTTTACCTATAATAACCATCCCATCATCATAAATGCTTGATGCTGTTTTTCTATATATATTTGAAAAAATCAGCATTCTATTAATAATTTTGGGATTTAATTCATTACCAAATTTTACTAAATTATTCATTTTTATCTCCTTCTTTCTTAAATAATTGTTTAACTATTTGATTAGTACCTGTAGCAGATACTCCACTAACAATACCTATTCCTAAAGCTATATATACATTTGTTGCAAAAGGTATCATTTCTCTTGCTGTGTAATATAGTAGAATTCCTAACAAACCGCCAATAATAGCTAATAGAATAGGAATAAATTTAAATAGATCGCTTTTATTTCTAAAAATTAATTTATATATTTCTCCAATTACATAACAAATAACTACAATAATTGGCACACAAGAATAATTCATGTAATCACTCCCTTTCTTAAGTTTTATTAATGTGTGAATCGAGAATCTTATTTAGCGAATTATAGTTTTCTTCAACTTTTATAACCCTTGTAAGTAATGATTGGTAATTACTTTCTTGCTTATCTAACTTACTTTCCATTCGATCAATACTCGATTTAATGTATCCAATATCCGATAATAATGCTCCTTCACTTTTAGCATTATTCCTGACATCAGACTTATCATTTCTTTTAAATGCGATATAAGCAAATAAAATTGTTGAAATAGTACCTAAAATACTAACAACCGTTAATAACGTTTCTTTCATTCTCTTCCTCCTTTCTTCTTTGCTAAAAAACTCTGCTTTTTTTACATGTTCCTGCACCTCCTTTTTTTAAAGCTTTAAATTGCGTGATTATGACTTTTAACAAATTGAAAAAGATAATTCGTTTTGATAAAATATCCTTTGAATAATCACTTTATTTAAGCTTTGACATTATTCTATATTAAAAATAAAAAAGGACCGGTCCCAAACGGTCGGGATTTCGGTCCATCGATTGTAGGTGCAACAATGATTACGTTAAAAGAGTATATAAATCTAATATCTAAGTTAAAAAAAGAGTCTTCTAAAGCCGGGTTCTTAATTAATATCGTAGAATCATTTATGCAAGATCCATTTTCTAATGAAACATTTGAAAATCCTTTAATTAATTATAATGACGATACACTTAGAAGTTTTTGTAATGGTACCAAACATATAAGCAAAGAGTGTGCTAGTAAAATACGAAGTTTATACGACAAGGATAAATTCATTAGTTTCGTTTATGAAAGAACAGACAATTTTGATGATTTCAAAGAACAGCTCATAAATTTGGGTTTTGAAGATGATTTATATTATGACGGTGAGATTGATATTCCAGCTACACTTGCTGACTTATTGGCTAAGATATTTGAAGATATATCAAAAGGCGAAAATATAACTTATCCACCGATAAGAAAAATCGAAACAAAAACATTAGATAAAGAAGCTTTTAAAAATGCATATATAAAAGATGGTATATTACATATAAATAATAAGACTATAGAATTGCCAGAAACTATATCTTTAGAAGATTCTTGTTTAAAATGCGATTTACCATATGTTATAGAACTTTTAAAAGTCTATAGTAGTATATGCGGTAATGATATTAAATCCTTACAAGAATTACAATCTTATCCTGCATATGAAAAACATCTTTTAGAACAAAGCAAATGCTACTATAGTGCAGAAGCTATGAGACGCTCAGTAAGGGATTTATTTGATGATGGAGAAGATCATTTCAACATATTAAAAAATGAAATATTTGATTCTATTTATGAAACTTATGTAGATTTATCTTTGAATAATGGGTACCAAAGACTAAAGAATGTTTTAGATATGGCTACTAAAGCCGAACTTAATAGCACTATATTGCTTAATATTAAGGGCCTAATTACAGTTAAAGAACGTAAAGGAATCTGCCATATATTAGTCAACGAAGGACGTATTAAATCTTGGGTGGAGGTTGATTATGAATAATATTTTTAATTCTACTGCTGAAATATCAATGAGAATATTAATAATTCTTTCTAGTATTGATGAGGGATTTGATATTGATACTCTTACAACTATCGACTTTATGTCAACATATAGCAAAGACTTCAAAATTAACAATTATAATTTACATGGAAATAATAATTATAATTTTAGTGGATTTGCTTCAAGAAGATTACAAATAAAAAAAGCAATTAATGCACTATTAAATGCTAATTATATTAAAGCCTATGATTCAACAAATGGAATAGAATATAAAATCAATGAAGATCAAAAAAAAGTATGTAACAATCTAAAATCTACATACTCATTAAAATATAAAAAAATTGTAAAATTAGTTCTAGCGAAAATAAAATCAAAAAGCAGAGAGCAAATCATTAACGAATTAAATCTATTTATTACAAATAGCGTAATTAAAGAGAGAGGCGAAACTCTATGAGTAATTTTTATTTAAAAGAATTATCAGCGTATGGTATTAACAAAAAAACTTCATCTATAGAATTTTCACCAAATTTAACAATAATTTGTGGAGCTTCTAATACAGGAAAAACATACATCTTTAAATGTATAAAATATATATTAGGTTCTGATAAACTTGAAATCAAAGTAAATTCAGGATATACATCTTTTTCTTTAACAATATGTAAAAACAACCATGATATAAAATTCACAAGGGATTTGAATTCAAGCGATATTGAAGTGTCAAGTGATTTTGATGGTATTGAAAGTGGAATATATTCTACAGATAACGAGAAAGAAAACAATATTAATCTTGTATATTTAAAACTATTTGATATCTACGAAGAATTTAAGGTTCCATTCAATAGATACTGCTTAATGAAAAGATTCACTCTAAGAATGTTTTTACATATGCTAATGATTAATGAAAAAGAAATCGAAAGAGATAATTCAATTATTCTGCCAAAAGAAACTATCAATAAAACCTACTTCTTGTCTCATCTATTATATTTACTTTACGAAACTGATTTTTCTTCTTATGATCCTGATGATAGCGAAGCAACTAAACGTATTAAAAAAGCTGCAATTTCAAAATATATAAATGATAAGTTATTCAAATTAAAAGAACAAAGCGAAGATTTAAAGAAACATCCAATTCTAAGTGCTAATTATAATATCAATGAAGAAATTGATAATTTAACGATTAAACTAAATGAAATTGAACATAAATTAAATGAAACATTTATTAATGGACAAAAATTATTAAAAACTATAACAGAAAAAAATGAAAAACTAAATGAATCTTTAATACTATTAAATAGATATTCTTCACTTGAAAGTCAATTTACATCAGATATTGAAAGATTAACATTTGTTTCTGAAAGTTCACATGTATTATCAAATGCAAAATGCCCTCACTGTAAAAAAGATTTAGATACTTCGAGCCAATTTAAAGTTAGCAATGAAACAATTAATGCGGAAATATGTAGAATAACTTCTCAATTAAACGGACTAATCGAAATAAAAAATAAAATTCTAAAAGAAACATATGATTTAAATTCCACTATTAAAGAATTAGAAAATAAGAAAAAAGAGATTGATACCACTATAAATAGTGTATTAAAACCAGCCAAAAGAAATATTGAAGAAAAAATCAATACTTTTAGAAACTATATTTCTATTCAAGCAGAATTAAAGGCTATAGAAGCTTTTAATCAGCAATGTGAAGATGACCTTGATGACTTATATAAGAAGCAGCCTAAAAAACAGACATATATCCCAGCAGATTTATTTAGTAAATCATTTATAGAAGATTTAACAAAAGATATTAAATCAATTTTAAAATCATGTGGTCACCCAAAATATGATTCAGCTTCTTTTTCATTTAAAAGCTTTGATATTGAAATAAATGGAAATTCTAAAGCAACAAACGGCAAAGGTTTCACTGCTTTTTATAATACCATTATGATGTTAGCTATAAGAAAATATTTGTATGACAACGCTAGAATCAAACCTTCATTCTATATTATTGATACGCCATTACTTGGTTTAGATGTTGGTCACACTCATATTAATAAAAATAATTTAACACTAGGAATTTATAATTACTTTATCAATTCAATGGATCAAAGTCAATTAATCATAATTGAAAATGAAAAAGATATGCCCAAAATCAATTTAAATAACGATAAAATTAAATATTATAATTTTACACATGATGATGAAGAAGGAAGATATGGATTCTTATTTGATTTTAAAGACTAATCAAATGCCATACTTAATCTAAAGTTATCATATAGTGATTAAAGATAATGAATAAGACTAATGAAATTAGAAACATTAGTCTTTTTTTATTTAATATAAAAAAAAGAAAAAAGACCACATCTCTGTGATCTTCATTCTAAGTTTATTTGTAAAATCAAACATCCATAGCCAATTGATAGTATGGTATGTTCAACTGTGTCAACTAATGGTGACCCGTACGGGGTTCGAACCCATAAATGCATGCGTGAAAGGCATGTGTGTTAAACCGTTTCACCAACGGGCCATTTAACAAGTTAAGTACAACTTGCTTAGTCATTATATCATAAACGATATAACGTTGTAAAGAGTTATTTTTCAATTTTTTAATTTTTTTTCAAAATTCTATTTTTTCTTATTTAAAGCCATTTTTGATAGATAATCTTTAAGGATTTTTAATAAATCATCACTGATTACATGTTCGATTTTGCAACCGTCATCCTCAGCTAAAGATTCACTAGCACCTAATGACATAAGAACTTGTTTCAAAACAATATGTCTCTCATAAACTTTAAGCGCTTCTTTTATTCCTAATTCAGTCAACTTAATAGTTTTATCATCATTATAGACAATATATTCTTTATTTAGTAATATTTTCATACCAATAGAGACACTAGCTTTGGAATATCCCATCTCTTTTGCAATATCAATAGATCTGATATCTTTTCCACCACTTTTTAAACGATATATAGTTTCTAGCTACATTTCTTCTGATTCATTAGTAATAGTTGCCATAAAATTCTCCTTACAATTTATAAACAAATTATAACATTTATTTAAATATAAAAAAAATTATATGCAATAAAATAAAAAAACGGTTAAACCGTTTGATTATTGCTATAGAATGGCGTGGCAGCAGGGATTCGAACCCTGGCACCAGTTACCCGATCTACGTCCTTAGCAGGGACGCCTCTTGAGCCTCTTGAGTACTGCCACAACTTTTAGATCTTTAAGCCTTTTTATTATACATTATTAGATGTGGTTAGTCAATAATTAAATTAAATAATGCATTTAAGAAATGCCTATTTCTTACAAAATAAGGCATTTCTTCATATACATTAAATTTTATCTTTTATTAAAGATAATTGAAGCTTATGTTTTACAAGATCAATAGAATAAACATAAACTTTTACTATGTCTCCTACTTTTACTATATCTGAAGGATGCTTAATATAATTTTTACTCATTTTCGAAATATGGATAAGTCCATCATCATGTAAACCCACATCAACAAATGCACCAAAATCCACTACATTTCTTACAGTACCTTCTAATTCATCGCCAACTTTTAAATCCTCAAGCTTAGTTTGGCTGCTTTTTAAAATTGGAGTTTTATAATCATCTCTTATATCTCTAATAGGTTTATCTATTGCGTTTAAAATATCTTCAATTGTATAAATATCACTATTAAATCTCTTTGCTAATTCTTCTTTATTAGCATTTTTAATTGCTTCTTTAGCTTTTATACTACCTAGTTCATTAACACTTATATCGAAGAATTTTAATACTTTTAATGCTACATCATAACTTTCAGGATGAATAGATGTTTGGTCTAGCAAATTACTTCCATCATATACTCTTAAGAAACCAACAGCTTGTTCATATGTTTTAGGGCCAAGTTTTGAAACATTTAATAATTCTTCTCTTGAATTAAATCTACCATTTTTATTTCTATATAAGACAATATTTTTAGCTATATTCTTATTAAGGCCTGAAATATATGATAATAAAGATTCACTTGCTGTATTTAAATTAGCACCAACATTGTTAACCGCATCAACTACAACTTCTTTTAATTTCATATCTAATTCTTTAGCATTAACATCATGTTGATATTGACCTACACCAATTGATTTAGGGTCTATTTTAACAAGTTCTGCTAGCGGATCTTGAATACGTCTTGCGATTGATACAGCACTACGCTTTTCAAGTGTTAAATCAGGAAATTCTTCTTGAGCAATTTTGCTTGCAGAATATACAGAAGCTCCTGCTTCAGAAACAATAATATATTTTGCGTTTAATTTTCTTTCTTCAATTGTATTCGCTACAAAAGCCTCAGTCTCTCTTGAAGCTGTACCATTACCAATCGCAATTATGTCAATATGATATTTTTTACATAAAGACTCAAATATATCTTTTGATTCTTTTAATACACTATCTTTTACACCAGAACCCGGATATTCTTCAGTAGGTCTAATAACTGCAATTTCAAGCATTTTTCCTGTTCTATCTACAACCGCAAGTTTGCAACCAGTTCTAAATGCCGGATCAACCCCTAATACCATTTTATCTTTAAGAGGTGCTTGTAATAAAAGTTCGCGTAAATTTAATCCGAATATTTCAATTGCACTCTTTGAAGCTTTTTCTGTTAATTCATTTCTAATTTCTCTGCTAATTGAAGGTTCGATTAATCTATTATATGAATCTTTAACAGCTTCCTTTAAATCTTCATTAAATATATTATTATCACGTAATACTTTATGTTCTAAATACAATATATTATTAGAATCATCAGCACGTAATGATACATTTATCGCGCCTTCATTTTCAGCTCTATTTATCGCAAGAATTCTATGATTTTTAATTGAAGTAATACTTTCAGAATAATCAAAGAAATTCTCATATACAGAATTCTCTTCATTATATCCTTTCTTCTTTTTACATACAATATCACAAACTCTATGCATATTATTTCTAATTATCTTTCTATAATTAGAATTTTC
>OCTW011545174.1_pt1 | contig 19703 bp, 16 predicted proteins | sample 1539671 | NCBI WGS metagenome assembly OCTW01 (sample SAMN02144230, study PRJEB22623) | gut metagenome | biome: sheep rumen | host: Ovis aries | place: New Zealand
CTTCTAAGTTTTGCCTCCTTAATCTGCTTTTTTGTGAGTATTTTTTTCTCCATTACTTCGCCGTACTCGTCATCGTTGTTCATCATCGCCCTGTTCTTTTCATCCCTGAAATCTTTCAATGCCGCGTATATGGTGTCCCTGTTTATTGTACGTCCGAAATAATCCTGAATGTAGTCAATTGCCATTGAAATATCCATCTTCGTTCCGTTTATCCCGCCGAGTAGTGAAAAATATTGCGGGGTTCCGACAAGCGATTCAAGATAATCCTTAACCTGGTAGTATTCAGTGCTGTCCCTGTCTACATCCTGCTCCCATTCGGTAACATCTTCTTTCAAATCGGTTCCGTCTACTTTCATTGCAACGTTTGCATTGGTGACGTGTTTTTGTGCATTGTTGTATTGCTGAGTAAGATCCTGCGTAGTTAACTTTCCTGAAGCACCGGCGTGAGCATCAACAAGAACCTCATCCGTTTCCCCTTGTTCTGTCAATCTTTTTTTGATATAGTTTAACTGAGACTCAGTAATGTGTATTTTTTTCATGCTACATAAATGTTTTTCAATAAATACATTTGACCAACGAAAAACCCCGATGGAAATCGGGGTTTTACGCTTTCATATACTGCTTAAATTGTTTTTCCGTTAAAGATGCTTTTCTTTGTCAACGGCTTTTCAACTGCCCTTAAGTTGTCCTGCCTGTCTTGGGTTCCGAACGCCAACTCAGCCAACTGTTTTTTCGTAATTATTTGTTCGTTCATTGGCGCTTGGTCCTGAGGCTGTCCCATATTCGAATCGTCCATTGGCATTTCCTCGTCGCCTCCGTCCATGTCCAAGTCATCCTCGTCGCCCATATCCTGCTCTTCGTCCGACGCTGCAGAGTTTATCTTTTCGATAAGTTCTTTCTTTGCTTTTTCGTCGAGGTTTTTACAGGTTGCGGCAATTATCATGCTTGCCACGTATTTGCACAAACCGGCGTCCGGGCCCTGTTCGCTGTTGAATGAGTTTACACTCTGTGAAAGTTTTCCCGTGAGTTGCTGTATATAGTGCTTGGGGTCCGTTTCTTCATCGGCTTCAACACCCGCATCAAAATTCGTGTCAAACTGGTTTCCGCCATCCATTGAAGGGTCGCCGCCCATAGCATTAGGGTCTCCGCCCATAGGGTCGCCTCCCATATTCGGATCCATGTCCATAGGAGCCCCACCCATATTAGGGTCCATACCCATTTGCCCACCGGCCGGTGGTTCCATTCCCATATCAGATGCAGGCGGAGTGGAAGGTGCTGCGTTTCCAACTTTCAACACCTTCCTATTTTCCATTAGCACTGACGCTATAGCGTCTAATACCTGCTTTTCTGATATACGTATTCTCATTTACGATATGCGCCTTTAATTTTTGCGAGAACTTGGTCCGTAAGGAGGTCAACAGTCTCTTGATCGAAAGGTTTACCTACACCGATCTTCTTACCGTATCTCTCGCTGCCCTTTGCTGAATCGTCGTTCCAGTCTCTGTCAGCCGTACCAGCCATAACTTCCTTCGCTTCAGGGTGAGTCATAGGCTCTTTGCCATATTTAGGGTGCTTACCCCAAACGTTAAGGTTTGTAACCTCCTCCCTTACGATTCTTTCAATAGCCTCTTCAAGAGTTTCCTTCTTTTTAGGCTGATTCATCTTAGCGATTTCTTCCTTAACTATTCTGCTGATAGCTTCTGAAAGGGTTTCTTTTTTCTTTTGAGGAACAAGCTTGTTGTAAATGCTTTCAACAAGCGCGTTCACAACCTTCTTCTGAGACTCGCTGAGGTTCATCTTATCCCAAGACTGAACAGGGAGTTTCTTTTCTTTGTTGTAGCCGAACTTATAGTTGTCCATAGTTTCGGCATTCTCGCTCTTGTCTGTCTCAAAGCCTTCGTCTTCCTTGATGTTAACAGGGTCGCCGACGCGCTTCCAATCTTCACCCGTCTCACCGTCAACTCCGTTGTTGGTTCCGTTGATAGGATTGTCTTCATGAGTCATAACCTTGTTGTCACCGGCTACGAGGTCTTCTTCCTCCTCGATAGAATCCTCGCCCGTCTCTTCCATAAACTCTTGAAGAATTGCATCAAGATCTTCGTCATCCATAGGCTCTTCTGAACCGTCCATGAAAGAATCCATGTCTTCGTCGCCTTCCGTTCCGACTAATCCGTTGTCAGCCGGGCCAACAGGCTCCTCGTTATCAATCGGTTCTGGTTCTGCTGCTGGTTCGCCGCCTTGCATCATAGGATCTCCTTCCATTTCTTCGCCGGTACCGTTGATATCGTCAACACCACCGCCGATGTTGTCAAGATCGTCGTTAAAACCAAGGTCTCCGTCGAGTTCGTCAATGTCCTCGTTTACACGAACAACTTTTCCGCCCTTAGGATCTTGGTCCGCAACGCTTTCACCTTCAAGATCGTCGTGCGCGTCCTTGTATTCCTTGTCGTTTCCGTCAGCGTCAAGATTGCTGTTCTTCGTCTTCATTTTGTCTGACTGAAGGTCGCTGCTCACGTCGGCAACCTTGCTTCCGTCGCCTGATTCCTCAACTGAGCCCTTTGAACCCTTGTAGTCCATATCAGGGGTTACCTTGTCAGTAAACGGGTCGTTGTTCTTTGTCGTGTTCTCAGGGGTAGCCTTGCCCTTTGACTCAGGATCGCAAACGTTATTTGGGCCGATTTTGTCACAGTTCTCAATAATCTGATGCATCCTGTCAAGCTCCTTGCGAGCTTCTTCTGTCAAATAAGAAAGGGCTTTTTCGTTACGGTTCATATCTACAGTTGATACGTCCGTTTTCTTTCCGTAAGCCTCGTTAAGTGACATGAGAGTGAGTTCGAGCTGCTTTGTTGCTTCGTTGTAACTCTTGTACTCCTGCTCCCTGCGATTTACGAAACCGTTAAGGTAATCGTATGATTCAACGATATTTTCCTTACCGTTCTCGGTTCTTTTAATATAGAACTTAGCGCCCTCTTTTACGATGCCGTAAACCTTTCCGTCAGCACCGTTTGCATGGTACCAAAGGTTTGAGCTGACCTTCTTAGGCTTGCTGCTATCTTCCATAAGGGACAGCATTCTATCCAATTGTTCGTCGTATTTAGCCATATTGCAATATAATTTTTTTACAACTTATTTTATAATAAATACCTATCCTGACGCAAAAACTACTTAATTGAGAATATCTTGTCATATGTTTTAGATTTAACGTCGGCAAGTTTTCCTATTGCACCGGAACGCCTGAGACATTTGAAGATAATATTTCCGCTGCTCATTTCCCCGCCCGTCTTTAACGATTCTCGCCTTATTGCTTTTATCTGTTTAAATAAATCATTGGCCATAAGCGATATCGTTTCAAGTTTTTTCTCATCAGTTTCATGTTCCGCCTCGTATGAAAGTTTGTCAATTTTCTGTATGAACTTCCATACTTTTTCTTTGATAAAATACTTGTTAAGTTTTATTGCCTGTATCGAATTCCTTGACGGTTCCTTAATCCATTCGTCCATTTCAAGGGAGTAAATTCCGCTTGCATTATGGAATTCGTTTGAATCCTGCACGTACACCTCAACGGGGAAGCCGTAAATTTTAAGTCCTTCGTGCTGTTCGTTCCAAAGTTTTTTCTTCGAATCAAAATAGTCTTTCACGAAATTTGTTCTCTCGTCCACTTCGTTGTAATCAATAACAATATGAAGGTCGAAATCTGAATATTTACTCCAATTGTAATTTGCTAGGCTTCCTGTCAGGATAATGTCTTTCGGCTGAACCCAGTCAACTTCAAGGGTATTGAAAAAATCATCCGCAATTGACAACAGGCGAAGTCTGACTTTCGAATTTATCCTTCCGTTAATCCATATTTTAGGGTGAAGGCAAGATTGCGGACGGAACGAAGACAAATCAAAATTCGCATCCGAGAAATCTTTTTTCGTAAAGGATATTTCAGGATCCGGCCCGTCCTCCAACGCGTCTATTTCTTCTTCAACCATTTTTGCAACATGGCCATAAGTACTTGGCCCGCCAGGAATGTCGTGCCCTAAATATAGTTCTTTGGCTGCTGCTGTGTCGAAGTGCTTCATTATTTAACTAAGCGTTTCAAGATATTTCCACTTGCAAACCTTTGAATTGAAATCATCGCATACATTCATTAACCCGCCGTATGCATAATCATATTCTCCATCTTCTGAAAGTGAATCAGTGAATTTGTGCAAGTCGCCGGCGAGCTCGTTGAGCATACCTTTCAGATCTTCCGCTTCCGGGAGCATGGTTTTCAAATCGCCCTTTCCGAATTTCTCACCGAGCGTGCCCATTACAACTTCCGCAAGTTCGTCCTCAAATCCGAGAACTTCGCTATCTATCTCATCCGTAAGCAAATGCTTTGAGTGGTTATCCGTTGACCAATGGAGCATTTTCAATGCTTGGTGATAACCTTCAAGGGAACAAAGAAGTTCCAACGCTTTATCTTTTTGAAGTGACATTTTATGTGATATTATTTTACTTTTATAAATACCTCAGTTTACCTAAATATTTGGTATTTATTAGTGATAAACTGTACACATGGCACTTTTATACAACTACACATATCTTAATGCGAATGGGTATTTGAACAAGTTCAGGACAGCGCTGAACGCGCCGCTTCTTGACCGTGCCACGTTGACGAAATTGTTGAAGATATTTGACAGCAGGCACAAATACGATTTCAACCGTTTCATAGTTGCTGATGGGAATGGAATCAAATGCCTTTATGCAAAAAGGACATTGAACATGATCCTTGGAATAGATGAAACGGGATATCAGAGAATAAATCCAAAACAAAACAGATATCTTGACGAATTGAAAGATATACTTGCAGGAATTGAAGAAAAAGAAATTATGGGTGAACGTCCTGCAGTAAAAAAAGAATATGAGCCGGCGGATTATTCAAGTCCGGAAGAAAATATGGATTATATGTCAGCAAAACTTGCAAACCTCGAGGAAGGGAAAAAACGCATCGTTAAAAACGATAAAGGAGAAACGGTTCCTGAAAAATGCGACAAATGCGGCGGAGATGTTGTTTGCCAAATACATGGTGAACCTGTTTATGTTTGCAAAGATTGTGGAAAATATTTCGGGACAATGCCGTGCAACGTATCGGAAAAGAAAAAAAGCAGGAATATCATAATCACTGAATCTCAGCTTGATTATCTTCAGCATAAACTCGACGAACAATATTTTGTTGAGACAAATAAAGTGAAAATAGTTGAAAAGTATCTTGATGACAATTTTGTTCGTGGCGGAATGCCCGCACTCGGTGAAGACGGATACCCAAAAACAATCGGCGTTGTGGCTTTGAAATTCAAGGACGGAAGCGTTGCGAAAAATATGACTGCAACGCAACTGTTTTATCTTCTTCAGGATAAGTTTAACAAAATATATGAAGACCCGAAACAGCGAGACGCTTTCCTGAAAAAAATCGTCGTGGATTGGTACTACAAGAGAATTAAAAACGGACTTTTAAGTAAAAACAACTATTAGAAAATAAAACACGGCTCCGAATTTCGGAGCCGTTCTTGTTTTGTTATGCCGTAGCGGTTTCAACCGTCCATCTTGTAGGAATACCATCGGCTCCCGTGGTCGTCCAAGTTGCGGATGCGTTCTTGACAAATGTTCCTGTTGATGCAACACCACCTAGCCAATTTGAGGTTGCGTTCGTTGGCGTTAGTTCAATGAACATTGCCTTGACATAGTTGAGATTTTTGCAGCCTCGGAACATATAACCGTAACAAAAACTCTCCAACGTTATAGCGGGGAGTTGTGGGGCTGTTGTAAGACTTGTGCAACCAGAGAACATATATTGGTAACAAGTACTCGCCAACGTAGTAGCTGGGAGTTGTTCGGGGGCTGTTGTAAGGCTTGTGCAGTTGCAGAACATTTCTTGATAGCAACAATCCGACAACGTAGTAGCCGGTAGCGCGGGGGCAGTCATGAGCGCCGTGCAGTTGTAGAACATTTCTGTATAACAATATCTCGCCAACGTTATAGCGGGGAGTTGTGGAGCTGTTGTAAGACTTGTGCAACCGAAGAACATAGCGTAGTAGCAACCACCCGCCAACGTAGTAGCAAGTAGTTCAGGGGCTGTTGTAAGACTTGTGCAACCGAAGAACATATATTGGTAACAATAATACGCCAACGTAGTAGCAGGAAGTTCTGGGACTGTTTGAAGACTTGTACAACCTCGGAACATATAACCGTAGCAATAATCCGCCAATGTTGTTGCGGGAAGTTCAGGGGCGGTTGTTAGGCTTGTACAACCATAGAACATTCTTGAATAACAATAGGTTGCTAATGTCGTAGCAGGAAGTTCTGGGGCGGTTGTTAGGCTTGTACAACCATTGAACATACTGTAGTAGCAATTAATTGCTAATGTCGTAGCAGGTAGTTCAGGCGCGGTTATAAGGCTTGTGCAACTGTAGAACATATTTTCATAACAATAATCTGCCAAAGTTGTAACAGGCAGTTTCAAGTCACTTGCTGATACAAGGTAGGCACACCCACTAAACAAATCGCGGAAACCGCTATTATTAACGGCATCAGCTGTTTCAAAATTATCACCGTCTGAAAGTGACATAATATTTCCTTTCGCATTAAATCGTGTAGTTGTTGATATGGAATGGTTAATATAGGATGTGTTTGTCCCCTTGAACTGTACCTCGTCCCCTTCAACGACGGAAATGGTAGTAGCACTATCCATTGTTTCCCAAGAACCACCATTCTTTGAGTATTGGACGGTTTTAGTATCAAGTTTCCAACTTATATCGCCACTTCCAAGTGCCTCAATCGTAAACGGCGTGGAAAGTAAAAGTCTTTCACGCCGCTCTTCTTCGGCCATGTTATATGCAACCAACCCACCTTCTTCAGTGTATGATGCCCACGGCTCAATATAGTTGTTCGTTCTCGCTTCGTTGAACTCAGCCTCGGTTTCAAAGTAATGTATGTATTTTCCCATCGTCTAAACTTATTTCTTATAAATAGCCTACAAAAAAACGAAAAACCGTGAGGACGGTTCCTCACGGTTCAACTACTTTTGGACAGACGACATGCAGTTTATCCTTCGTTATCAGGTTTTTCAGCCTGTGCCCTCTTTGCGATGGCTTCATCGTCATGCCTTGAAACGGCGTCCTCTTTTTCTTTATCTTTCCTGAATGCGGCTGCTGCTTTCTTGGCATTCTTATCCTTCGGAATCTGGTTCTTAGGATCCCTCAAAAACCTGTTGACGATATCTTCCTCATCATCGTCGTAGTATCCTTCCTTGACTACATTTTTTTGCTGAGCCTCATTCAATGCCATAATGACTGCATTCTCAATGCACTCACGCAATTCTGATTTCTTAATTCTTAGTTTCATATCTGTACAGTTTTTTATTCGTTTAATGTCTTATTTAGTTCTGCCAATGTGACAATATCCTCAACAATTGTTTCTTCGTTGTATTTCTTCTCGGAAAGTTGCTTTTTCATGTTTTCGAGGTGAGCCCTGGTCTCAACCGAACTCTCGTTATCTATAGCCTCGTCAATCTTTTCCAAGCATTCACTTTTCTTCGCCTCGAAAAGTTCTGAAAGGTTTGATTTGGACAATTTTGCAATGGTTACGTCCTTGATTGCATCTTTCTCCCAATCGCTAAGCCCTTCAAGAGCCTCGTTCAAATCAGACATTAGTTCTTTGCCTGTCTTGCTTGAATATTCATTCGGCAATTCTTGCATATTTTCAGCAAGATGCTTTTCGACGATAGAAGCCTTGTTCACGTACTCAGCGAGATTTCCAAAACTTTTCTTGTTGGTAATGATATAGTCGATGGCTTCGTTTATATCCAAGTTACGGTTAATTTCGCTACGGACAAAATCTGCGTCTTCGCCAACCAACGAAACCGCCTCGGCAACAACGTTTGCGATACGCTTCTTATCGTCTGCAAATGCCTTCCTGTCAAAATCTTCGGCCATTAGAGACACCGCTTCGTTTAGAAATCTCTCAGGGTTTTCTACAACGGGTGAATGATAAACAAATTCATATACAGAATATGCGTCCGAAGAATTTTTGCCTTCCCGAATGGCCTTAACGTACTTCCCAATAATTTTCTTCCCCTCCGGGCTTTCGTACAATTTGTCAGAAATTCCCTCAAAAACATTCTTGATTGCGCCGAAAGGCTGGTCGGAAAGGGACTCAAGTATTTCCTTGAGCCCTGCCTTACGTATCCTATCTTCAAGAATCGTGTTAAGCGTATCTCTTAATTTTTGCAAGTCGCTATGCTTGTTTATATCAAACTTTGCCATCGTCTATTTTTTTGATAAATATTTTTATTGATGTAAAACCTGCTCTATTTCGTCGTCAGTAAATCCCGAACCGACCTTTTGCTCGCCAATTGATTTCAAGATACTTTCAATTTCTTCATTTATACGAAGGTTTTTGTCAAGAATTGGAATTGGTTCAGGGGTGTCGTCCTCTTCTTTCAGCATATTTTTCACATACGCATTGTAGAACTGTCCTTTTGAAACCGCGTTTCTAATGCTTTCGGATAATTTTGTTACCGGCTTAAAAACCGTGCCTTCATTTAAAGGTGAAGGGCTGCCTTCGTCCATTCCACCGAGGTCTGCGCCGCCTTCATCTCCACCAATGTCGCCTTCCGCATCTTCACCAGGTTCGCCAAGTCCGTCTAGGTCGCTGCCAAAATCATCTCCCATTATTGGCGCCGGCGCACCGCCTCCGCCGCCTAAGCCGCCCATTCCTCCGTCTTGCCCAGGAGGATTAGCACTGTATTTGGCTCCCGGCTCGCCGAATATCCTATCAACCTTGTCAAACAAGTGGGTTTGTTTAATAATTTCTGCGGTACGTTGAATTTCAATGGCGAGAGCCGCTTCAAGACGTATCTCGTTCAACGTGTCTGCGATTTCAGGATCCGTCCTGCCCATTATCTCCCTTTGCACTTGGTGCCATGACATGATTGGAATTCCGCCACCCTGTTCTGCAAGTGCCGTCTGTGCTGCAGCGAGACGTTTGTTCAGGTTTTCAAGCTCCATCATTTCAATTTGATTTGATGGATTGTTCAGCGTCAATGTGAAGTTCGTGAGTTCGTCCTCAAAACCGAGAAGGTAAAGGTGAATAATGGCAATTTTGTTCAATTCCATTATAATTGCCTTCTGAATGGTATTGACAGTCCTGTTGAAACGTACGTCAGTAAGTGAAAGGTTCTGCGCCTTACCTTGCGATTCCGTAAAGTTCAGGAACGCTTTAGGAACCCTCAATGCGGCAAGAATTTTCTTTTCCATATATTCCATATCGTCCATTGCGGTAGCGTTCTGTGCGCTACTCAATGTGTCAATGGAAGTTGGATCCTGTCCATTTCTTACAGGGATAACATAGTCAGCACTTACGTCAAGGAAATTCTTTCTAAGGTCAATCTGCCCTGTCTGCGGATCAATGATAGGAGCACGCTTGACGGTATTCATGAATTCCTGAATAAAGGCAGGAACATCCTGATCGTCAATAGCACCTACGTTTACCTTGAAAACCCTTCTCTCAATACTTCTTTCAAGTCGATAAAGAAGCATTGCGTCTTCCATCATTGAAAGCATTCTCCAATGTCTTCTCGCCTTGTTCAGCCAAGAACAACCGTAAGGTAGGAAAATTGAATCGGTAATGAGGCGGAAGTGGGCAATCATCCAATTCTTGAATGGCTTGTCCTCGTTATGCCCTTCCCAAACAAATTTTACCTCGTCAGGCTGTAACTGTGTGAACGTGGAATTGAACATTCCGGAACCGTACACGTTGTCCATTCCGTTTTCAAGCCTTCTCATTTGGTGAACAGGAAGTTCCCTCCAGCCTTTAACGCCTTCGTTGAGGTCTAGGTTCAGGAACATAAACTCGTTACCGTATTTTGCCGTTTCATGAACGATTGTTTGAAGCCAAATCGGTATGTCAAGCCTGTTGTAGAACAAATCCTCGAGAATTGATTTGATTCTTTCTGATTTCGAGTATATGTTTAGGATTTTTCCCTTTGCGTTCGTTGTCGTGGCTTCTTCGGCAAGTATGTCCAAAGCAGCTCCAATTTCAGGCCAAGCGGCCATAAGGTCAGCGTCCCTGTACATAACACGTACTTGGTTCGCGCCAACCGCCTGTTCCATTGCAGTGTCATATCCTGTCTTTGCCCACATGTAGGACATGAGTTTCTGCTGCTTCATTTGCGCAAGAACCCTATCCCTGTCTTCCTTGCTGTTGGTCGAATACAGGATTTCGTTTTGCGACTGCGTAGTTAACGGAGTCAGGCTATATGTTGCCGTCCTTGTTGCGGTAGCAGGTGAACCGTTACTGGTGTTAATGAGCACATCGGTGAGTTTCTGCCATCTTGTCCTTCTGTCAGCCATAAAAGTCTTTTATTAAAAATAGCGTATTCCGCGTAATAATCAATTAAATGGTGTACATACCAAGTGGTTTTTGCTTGAGAACTTCAAGCATATTTGTGGTGAGTTCCGCGTTTTTCTTCATCAGTTCCCAAGGAGACATTTCTTCAAGACGCTTTGTGAGTTCTTCCATTGTTGCGTCGTATTCCTTGTCGGCTTGATTCATCAGCATCATGTAGTCAAGGTTCGCCTCCGCTTCCATAATGCTTACACGCCCACTCCATTTTCCGCGAACCATAGCAAGCGTCCTCTTGGCTTTTGCAAAGAACAGTTTACGGACTGTTGTCTGCGCAGGGCCGTTCAAGAATGCATAGTCCATTTTATTCAATGGAATTTGGTCTGGCGTGATAATGACGTTAGGGTTGTCTCTCCTGCATTGATCCACGTCTTTCCCAGTAACGTCGTAGTATGTGTACCAAACCTCACAACCGACGAGGCTTAACGAACCTGTGGTTGTGAAAGAAGAGCCAAATGTCAATTTTGAACCAGGAGTTGAATACAAGTGGATAATGTGTGTCCCGTCAGGACCTGCAGTAACCTTGTACGTCAAATCTCCGCGAAGAAGTCTATTCTTGTACGCGAGGTCGGTAGCCATATAAGCGATATCCATACTCTGTGCGATATAGAAACCGCCAATAGGACCGTATGAGCCTCCGCCCGCCTGTCCATATCCACCCGCAAATCCAAGCGTATCAAGTCCGCCGTAGTTTGCATATAGAGCCGCCTGAGAAGTTGACGGGTTACACCACATAACCCTATTTATTTCCCTGCCGGCCGGTACGATATAACTTTGCTTACCCGGCTCGATCTTAATGAAGTCCTTTTTCAATTCCCAAGGGCCTCTCTGCTGGAAACCCGCTTCTTTTGAAAACCAATAACTGAAGTCTTTCGACATATCAAGTGTACGCATTGACAATGCGAAAGCCAAATCAATGTTCGTCATCATTGCAAGGTTCTTTCCGTACAATGTCGCCCATTGATTTTTTATAACCCAATTCTGTACTTTCTCGGCATAATCCTCGACAGCAAGGTCAAGGAGGTCGCAAAGTTGTTCGTCGGTGAGCTCCACTTCCACAAGAGGGGCACCCAACTCGCTCCTGCACTTTTTGAACAGGGCTTGTATTTCTTCAGTTATTTTAGTCATGTAAAATTCCTTCTATTCTATCGAGTGTTTTGAAGAATTCTTCCTGAAGTTGGCTATTGTCAATCGTGTCGTTTTGCTCCTCATAGTCGCCTTCATTTCCTCCACTTTCTTCGCCTTGGTAATCAATTATAGCATCCAATTGGTCCAAGCCATATTCGCAGTCCCAAACTACAACACAAGGAACGTCTGCCGATTCAGCCTTTGCCCATCCTTCAAAACTGTATCCCCTATAAGCAAATTTTAACTTTCCGCTAATGCTTATCGTTGGCGGCATGTCCAAATTCATTGGAAAAATCGGCTTCCAAGTATCTGTTCTTACAATGTTAAATTTTCCGTCCTTCGTCTCAACGTTTACAGCACCGAACTCGTCGCCTCGGCAAGAAATCATTTTTGGTATTCTTGCAACTTCTTTATAAATGTGTCCTATTTTGTTTACAGGATCACCGCCAGATTGAAGTCTTCGTGCCGTATTTTCCCAATCAATACCAGATGTTTCGTATGTTCCGCTTCTGTCAGACCACGTTTGTGGCCTATCAGTGAACGTATTACCATTATCGTAACTTACTGCAATAGGAATGACTTCTGTGAAATTGTAGCACACAAAAGCGAATCCGTCGTTTCCGCCATGATATATTGCGCCCCTTATTCCGTGCTGTCTGAAAAATTTCTCCCATTTTTCGTACTCAGGGCTTCCTACACCGGAAGAGAAAAGTCCGTGTATGGCTTCACCCGTTCTCGGATCTCCATTGTCTTCGTATGCGTCATATCTAAAATGGCCGACTCCTTTCCTTTTGAGTTCGTTTAGCAAATAATTTCCGTCGTTTGCGTTCTTTGCGCCAAAAATCTGTGCTATTTGACCTTCAATCGTCCAGTTGTCTTTGTAAACTGCCTGTGCAAGTGTCTTATCAAAAATAAGGAAGTTATTCCATCCTCCTAATATTGCGCATTTAAATATTACTTTTCCGTATTTCAGCCCATCGCTTTTGCTTCCTGGATATGTAGAAAGCCTTATTGAGCCGGCATTTTTCATGTTGTTATTGTAACTGAATGGCTCGCCCAATATTGGAGACCCATAAACGCCGATTCCATACCAACTTCCGCCGCGTTGCTTTTTATCGTTTTCCGAAGCCCACTCTCTACTAAATCCATATTTTAAGATTCCATTCACACTCCAGCTGTGAGTGCATACGTATCCAATTGCGCGATTTTCTTTTACGAATTCGTTATACGACATTCCGGGCCTAAATGCCTCAGTCATTATTTTTGCGTGCAATTCAGACTCGGCAACCAAGCCGTATTCTCTTAAAATACTTTCAACCCAATCCGGGTTTTCGTATGCATATGTAATAGCATTCCATTCGTACGGCTGGTCAGGAACATCTGCAAGCCAAAATACCGGATTGTTGGATAGCTTTGTATCGTAAGCATCAAGGCCTAAAACGTTACCCATCCACTTTCTTTTGCCCATTATAAACTTAAACGAGCCGCTTGAAGTAACGTTTCCCGGCAATTGATCCAGCATATTGTCTTCCGGAAACATTTTTTGAACTTCGGGTACCGGATTTTTTTCGTCGATTATTGCTATGTTGTATCCGCCTCTGACGGTATCGTAAGGAGCAAAAACATAGTCACCAACCCTTCTATATTGGCACGCGTTAGGATTTTTAGCGCCGGCTCTTAACATGTGCGGAACTATATCCAGAAAATCTTCTTGAACCGCTCTTGCTTTATCATCAAGAACCGGGTTTGAATCAAGCATTTTCTGTATCTCGGAAGTACTTTTACCCTGAGCGTTTTTCGCTATTGCACAAGTAATCATATCGCTAAATACTGACGGTAAAACAACTACGTCGCCAGCCCCATAAACGCATACAATGCCTCGTGGCCAATATCCCTTTTCATAAAGTTCGTCTATTCCGTACTTTCCGTATGAATGCGGAGAGCTATATCTTCTAGCGAAATCTTTTGAAATATTCCAATCGTTAGTTATACGGTAAAACTGCTCCTCCAAAGAAAGAACCTTCCCGTATGTTTTCCGCATAAGTTCTTCGACTTGAGCAGCATCAGATGAGTACCCGTAAGAATAATTTGTGTAAAAAATGAAGTTTTGAAGGCCGTGTAACAGCTTAAATTGTATAATACTATCTCCAAACCACCCGCCGTTAAGCATTACTCTTGCGCCATCCAAAGTAGCATGACAATATCCAATAATTCCGTATGCATCCGCCGTCCCTTCTTTGTATCCGGAAGACTGTTTCCTGTCATAGCCGTTTATATAGTTGTCAGCATCTCTATGGCTAACAACCTTATAAACGTTCATAAGCTCGGAAAAGGATTTCCCTCTTGGTGGAATTCCTTTTCCCTCCCCTATTTCTTCTTCTATATGTTTTTTACGGCTTACCATAATTTTTCCATTCTGTCCAAGAAACTAAAGAAAGACTCTTTTATTGTTTCGTCAGATACAAAATCATTTTCTTCTTCGTACATATCGCCTTCGTTTTGCCCAACACCAAGCAAATTCGCAAACTCTTCTGTGGACATTATATGAATTCCAAGACTGTTAGCATCAACACTTTCGCTCTCTTCAATAACGTTTGCCATCGTGTTTTGAGCGGGCTGTGCAGTAGCAGGAGCCACGGCAGGCTGTGCTGTCTTTTTGGCAGCAATCTGCTTTCTCGCGGCAAGCAATTCTTGTGTTTTTCTAACTACCTTGTTTAGAAGTTCACCAAGTTCGTCGCCCCATTGAATGATAAGGTGTGAGAGTTTAGAGTCCTTTCCGTTTGCTTCTCGTGCTCTTTCAAGGTGCATTCTTGCTGTATCGCTCTTAACGCCAACGCATATAGCAAGAGCGCCGGTGAAGCCATCACAAAATGCTTTTTGTGTTTCGCTAACTGAAATGCCGAAACCCTTGCTCAAAAGTTTCTCTGCGTATGCGTATGCACAATTCACAATGTCTTCATCAGGATTATTAGTCTTTGGAGGAACGTTTGCACCGTAGCTAATAGCAACATCAAACAACGCGTCTCTTATTATTGCAATATGAGGGTTGCTTGAACCATCGCCTGAAATTGCTTGTGCGGCGGTTGCGATAGTATTAGGAACATAGCCAGCCGTTCTTGCGGCAGCGTTTGGTATTCCCTTCAAATTGTCTTTCAGGTTTATGTCTTGCCCCGGGCCTTCCAAGAATTTACTCGTCATTCCAGGCATAACCCTTGTATTTGCCACGTCATACATTTTTATCGTATAGAAGAACACATTATCTTTCGATATTTTTTGCGCGTTCATTCTTACGGCAAAAACGTTTCCTCCTCCAAGTTCGCCTCTCTTTCTTCTCGTGTCGAACTCTTCTTTACCACCTGCAAATCCGGCGCCCTTTGCACCTTTATCAATATCGTCGGCAGTTGTTTTTTTCTTTGAAGGAACAGTAACCAATATGAACTTATTAGGGTCAATAACTTCATGCCCCCATCTTCTCCATTGGAATTCTTGTGTAACAAATGTTGCGTTTGGATCCTGAAGGTAGATTTGGAACGCGTTTGCGGCAGTAAGCTGGTGACCCGCTTCAAAACCGTTATCGCCTGTAAGATCACCCCTTGGAATGTTTTTGCTTGCTGCGGAATTTGTAGCGGGTGCGCTTGCGATAAATCCGTTTATGTTTCCGAGTTTTTGTCTAACTTGAGCATCGTTCATCTGAGACAAAAGATCAACCCAAGAATCGGCAATCCTAATGTTAACTTCTTCGATTTCTTTGTCTGTTGGAGTCTTTCTAACAATATCTTTCACTCTCTGAATGAGTTCAGATTCAAACCCGGGGTCGTAACTGACAGTAAACTTTGTCATCCTGTTTACAACTTTCGGCATTTGGTAAAGTGTGTCAATTATCTGATCTGCGAGATTAAGAAAATCGTCGTTCTTGCCCGGCAAAACGCAAACCCTGATAAAATATTTAAAGTTGTTGTTTTCTTCAACTTCCTCTTTTGTCTTCATTTTCTTGTTAGCCAACCAAGGTTTTTCAGTTTTTTTGGCCAACAGAACGTTTCCGAATTGTTTGTTAAGGGTGTCAACCCACCTTTGTGCTGTCAAATTGTGAATATAATCAAAATCAATCTTGAGCACGGTTTCATCCTGCATATTCGGGTCAAGTGTCTCAAAGAAATTTCCATATTTGCAGTCGTTAACGCCGGGGCGGAATCCGTTTTTGGTTTTTTCTCCCTTAAACGACATGTCATCCGCACCGGTTGTGCTAAGCAACGGAGGATTTTGTGGACTTAGCGCTCCATTTCCTTTCAACGGAGTAGGAGCCCCAACGCCTTTGTTAAGTGGCATTGGAGGTCCGCCAGCATTTCCACCACGAAGAGGGGTGGGTGCTTTTAGTGGAGTAGGATGCCCGCCTGCATTTCCGCCACGAAGAGGCATTGGTGCTGCCTCGCCAAACATTTCGTTTATTGCTTCGTTAATAGCTTGCTTCAAAATATCGCTGCTTATCTGCTTCATATCAGTCCATAATTTACTTACATATAAATACAAAACGCCTTATAAAAACTATTTATTTAATGCTTAAAAGCAATAAAATAGGTTTTATGGTCGATATTGCGCAAATATCTGAAGAGTATATCAAGTGTATTTCTGATAAATCTCGAATTTATATGATTGAGAATTATCTGAAGACGTTTGACATGCAAAAAGGAAAGGAAGTAAAATTCAATCTGTTCCCAAGGCAAAAAGACCTGATTGAAGCTTTTAGAGACTATCGTAGAAACATTGTTACAAAGCCACGTCAAGCGGGTATTACGACAACTGCAGCGGCTTTTATTTCATGCGAAATAGCCCTTGCAAGTCCCGAATCGCCGGAAACAGTGCTAATTGTGGGACGTGACTTGAAACTTTCGCAAAACCTTCTTGAAAAGATTGAGCATTTCTTGATGCAGCTTCCGAGGTGGTTCTGGGGTGATGAATTCTTTTCAGTGGACCCTAAAAGTGAAAAGAACAAGAAGGATATTTTCAAAATTCATAATAAACAGCGTCTCGAACTCCAAAACGGGTGTAAAGTATATGCTGTTTCTTCAGGCCCGAACGCGGCTCGTGGTATATCTTCTGTTTCTTGGCTGATATTCGACGAAGCAGCCTTCATTGAGAACGGAATGGACGTTTACGCACAGGCTGTGGCTACTACATCAACAGGTGGTAGAACAATAATGATTTCAACCCCGTGTGGAAAGGACCAATTGTACTATGGTATCTATAACAAGGCGTTGAACGGGAAAAACGATTTCCACATTACGGAACTTCGTTGGTATCAAGACCCGCGTTATAACTGCTTCCTGAAATGGCAGAAGTTTGACGAGGAAACAAAGGCATTGCTTGCTGAATACGAAGAGCCTGTTATTGATAAAGAAGGGCACATTGAGTATAATCCGGAGCACTGGGCTACGATGGAGCGCGAAGGGTACAAGGCGACTTCTCCTTGGTATGTTGGAATGTGTAACGCATTTAACAACGACCCTATCAAAATCGCACAAGAGCTTGATGTGTCATTCGTCGGTTCTTCTGATAACGTTGTAGACCCGACATACATTGAAATGCAGCGCCTGAAGAATATGCGGGATCCGGACCCTGAACTGCACGACAAGGACTTTCAGGAAGTGTGGATTTGGAAACTTCCGATAGAAGGCCACCGTTACATATTGTCAGTCGATAACTCACGTGGTGATGCAGATGACTCGACAGCCCTTGAAATATTCGACTTGGATGGAATAGACGACGACGGAATGCCGTGTATCGAACAGGTGCTTGAATATAACGGAAAACTTTTCGGAGACATTATTGGAGAATTGGCAAACAACTACGGAAGGCTTTATAACAATGCGTTCTGTGTGGTTGAATCAATTGGCGGTTACGGTGACGCTACGCTCATTACACTTATGAATCTCGAATATCCCAACCTCTATTACGATGATGTTGATTTGAAAGATTACATGAGGCAGGGACGTACGGCTTTGAAGGCTCAGAACGGAAAAATGCCTGGCTTCCACAACGGTAACAACCGATTCCAAATGCTTTCTAATTTTGCAAGTATGGTAAGGAACAACGAATTTAAAATTCGTTCCCAAAGAGTGCTTGCCGAACTTGAAACATGGGTTTGGAAAAACGGGAAACAGGATCACATGGATGGTTTCCACGACGATACAATCACCTGCCTTGCTATGGGACTTTTCGTTGTGCAATTCTCAATGCAGAAAGAAATGAGAAACAAGGCAATGGACGTTTCCATTATGAAAGCATTGATACAGGCAAACAGCAGGATTAAATTCGGCCCTTCTCAATCTCAGGCGCAGACAGAAATTGAGAAAAAGTACACGCCGCAGATATTTATGAACAGGGAACCGCTCCATCAGGACAAATCTGCAGCATACAGGGCTTCAATGTGGTTAGTAAACTAAAAAAAGAAAATATATGTGTAATTGTGGACAGGCGGTAAAAAGAGAACCTGTGAAACAGGTTACAAAGCGGAAGGTCGTTACGCCTGCGACTAAGACCGCTACAAGAAGGGTTATCAAACGCCCTCTAAGATAAGAAAAACCCGAAGGAAATCCTTCGGGTTTTATTTTACAAATACGTAAACATCCTCATAGATAGGCATTATCAACGTTCCTTCCTGATATTCTACGCCGTCTTGGTAGATATCTCCGTGAAATTCAATCTTGAACTGCCCCTTGAACTTGCCTTTTTTCCTTGTGTCACGTTTTGTGAACCTGTATTCTATGATATAATGATCCTCGCAACTGTTGTCGTTGGCAAGATGTATAACACACGGCGCGTCAGAAAGAACTAACACGCCATTCTCGTCCCACATTGAAAATGTCACGTCGGCGTTTTGTATTGCATTTCCAAACTTGCCTGATTTTATGTACTCGTATTTGGCATCGTTTACGAGTTCCATTCTCAAATTCGGCAAATCCGCGCCTTGGTTTATGTAATGATATTGAGCCATTCTTGTTCCTATTTCCCTATAAATACCTATTTCTTGGTCTTTGTAAGCGAAAAGTTGTGCTCCAATATTGCGTTTTTCAACGAGTCAACTATACTGAGTATCATGCCTTCCGTCCTCGCTTTAACGTCCGTTAGCTTCATAATGTTGTCCCTTTTTTGCCTAACAAGGAACTGAAATGATAGAAAACTTTTCTTATTTACGGCAATTCCGCTCGAAGCGACTTGAAAATCAATGATATACTTATTGTCGAACACATCCGTCGTACATAGTCCGTCGCTTATGCTTTGTTTGAATACGTGCTTGATTTCAGCAATGTCTTTGGCATAATCTTCTTTGTCATCTTCAGGACTTATGAACGCTTTTCCTTCAACGTAAATAACCATTGGGTTTATCTTGTTGGTCGTTCCGATTTTTAATTTAAAACTATCGTTTTCTATCTTTTTCTCGCTGTTCAATCTTACTCCCATAAAACAATAAAACTTTTGTATTAAAAATACAAAAGTTTTTCAATTTTCCAAATTTTTCGATCAACAATTATTTAAGAAACTTGAACTTCTCAACTTCGTTTCCGCCCTTCGTCTTAAAAGTTCCTACATATTTAGCCTTAATGCCGAATTTTTTGAGCATGTCGGCAACATCTTCCGGATCGTCTATCGCATCTGCATTACCCAAAAATCCGTATCTTGCTGAGCAATAAAAACCATTTTCGTTGGAGTTGATTATATCGTATCCGCAGCGAGTAACCGCCTCTTTCCAATTTTTCGGCTCCCCATTACCCATTGAATAGCCGTATCTTATGTTATCCGAAACATCATTTACGTAATCTGAAAATTCTCCTTCCTCCATGGATTCTTTTATGATCTTGTTTACAAGAGCTTTCTTTTTCTCGTTTTCACGGAGAATTCTCATATAATCCTTAAATTGCTTTTCGTTAAGTATAATTTTTGCCATATTACTACATTCTTAATGTATTTATAAATAGTATAATGAAAAGCAAACTATCATATCTAATCGCAGAAAACCTGTTCACAGAACTTCAAAAGGCAAGGCAGGACACCGACACGAACCCCACCGACGGACAAAAGAAAGCGGGGAACTATAAACATGGGTTCGTGCGTATAAACGGATTTGACATTAAGATAGAAAATCCGAA
>OCTW011584044.1_pt1 | contig 19703 bp, 26 predicted proteins | sample 1539671 | NCBI WGS metagenome assembly OCTW01 (sample SAMN02144230, study PRJEB22623) | gut metagenome | biome: sheep rumen | host: Ovis aries | place: New Zealand
ATGAATCGTTAGCGCTAATGTGGACATAAAGTACACATAATGTGAACTCTTACAAAGAAAAACGCCAGCATCAGGATTAATCTAATCCTGAGCTGACGCTAAGTTATAATATTCAGTTAGATTTCCATGCTATCTGGATTTAGAAGAAAATCATAAACACTCATTACCAATATGCCTTCATCATTATAAAGCGGTGCCACAGCATCCTTTGTAATAATAATTTTTTTAAATCCATCGCCTGTATTCACTAGTGAGCGTTGTTCCTGTTCCATCTTTTCTTTATCAGGCAATGCGTAGGCTGATTGAATATAAAATCTCTTTGAACCTTTGTTGCAGACAAAATCTACTTCCAACTGTTTTCGAATCTTCTTAGTCCGTTATGCTTTTTTGAAATAAGCTTATTCAAATATATATCTCTGCGTATTTCCATATCGTTCCACCTCATTACTTATTGAACATCATAGGAATAGCTTATTCAATACTCTAATTGACATTTTTGCGGATTCCGCATTTTTGTTCGATATAGATTAAATTGTGCCGACAGTTGGGTTAACAACAATATCATCGCCTGTAAGCTAGATAAAATAAGGATCTACTGATGATTCATTTTTAAGTTTAATTGGAACTAGTAATAGAGGTGCTTTATTAATGATGTCAGAGTTTTCTCTTCTTTCTTTGCTACCCCTTTTTTTATCGTTACTTCATCTCCCGAATGGACATACTGAAGCTGTTCGCCCATAGAAAGTTTCATCACTTTATATGCAGGTTCACCGGTACAATGGCAGGTATAGAACATTGTAGGATGTTTTTTCAGCTCTCTGCCAATATCCAAAACCTCGCGAATTTCCTCATCTGTATATTTCGTCTTCTTCATCAGATGAAATCCGCTGATTCCTGCATATATATGACGGCATCAGGATTGATCTTTGTAAAAGCCATAATCCCTCCTGAATGATCATAATGACCATGACTTAAGATAACTGTATCCACCTGTGTAAGATCAATTTCCAGCTTCTCAGCATTCTTAAGAGTCTCTTCTGACGGTCCGAGATCCATAAGAAGCTTATGCTTTTTTGTTTCAACATAGAATGACAGACCATGCGCATATGCACATCCCATGCTGCCTTCCGTATTTTTAATAAGGTTTATTATCCTCATTCCACGAACTACCATCCATAAACTATCATCCCACACACTGCTGATACACATATTAACATTATAGGCGAGATTTTCTTTTTTATAAGCTTTCTTAATCCAAAATATAATCCTCCCAATACTATAGTTAAAGCAATAGCCGGGATATCAGGTACTGCTCCCGAACAAACATTGAAATTCTTCCAGATCATATATATTCCTGTTGCAAGAATAATACCTATAATGCAAGGTCTTAAACCACTTAATGCTCCCTGAAACACTTTGTTTTTCAAAAGACTCTTAAGTAAAAGCATTATAACAAGTATTATTAGAAAAGCAGGAAGAACAACAGCTGCCGTAGCAATAAATGCACCAAGAATCCCACCTTGGGAACTCCCTATATATGTTGCCAGATTCACCATAATTGGCCCGGGTGTACTTTCACTTACAGCAATCATATATGATAACATTTCATCATCTAGCCACCCATACGATAAAACAATTTCACGGATCAGCGCTATAGAAACATATCCACCGCCAAATGAAAAAAGACCAACCTTGAGAAATCCTATCAATAAGTCAATATATATCATTAGTCAGCTTCACTCCTTTCTGTTTTGTTATTTATCAGAAAGGATACCAGTCCGATTATTGCGGCAAAAACCATAATTACAAGCGACGAAATATGTAAAGAAAAAAAGTTTATCACAAGCATTGCTATACATGATGCAATTATTATAATGATCTTAAGTGCTGTTAATTTAGCCTTTGAAAGCATCTTAACAGCTGCATCCAGTATTAGAATACCAACAGCTATTTTTATTCCATGAAATGCATTATTAATCCAGGATATTTCAAGAAACCTATCTAAATATTTGGAAATAAGAAAGATAATAACAAACGATGGAAGAACCATTCCAATAGTTGCAAATATTGCTCCCAAGAACTTCTTCCTCTTATATCCTACATATGTAGCACAGTTAATAGCTACCGGTCCTGGTGTTGATTCAGCTATAACTGTAATATCCATCATTTCATCGTGTGTAATCCATTTTTTCTTTTCTACGCATATATCTTCAATCAGAGATATCATTGCGTATCCACCACCAAATGTAAATGCTCCTACTTTAGCAAATGTAAGAAACAACTCAATCAAATCTTTCATTAATGACATCCACCATGACCGCAACCATGTTCCCCATGACCTTCATGCTCATGATGATCACAAGTTGCTTCTCCAATTTCAGCAAGAGTACCTGAAATATAAGACTTAATCACTTCATCAGCATCCCCGGAAGCCCCGGCATACACCTTAATACCGGATTCGGCCATAGCCATGATTGCTCCACCGCCTATTCCACCACATATCATAACTTCAACACCACGTTCTCTAAGGAATCCTGCAAGTGCACCATGACCTGTCTCGCCTGTATTAATCACCTGTGAAGTCTTTACCTCACCGTTTTCTATTTCATAAATCTTAAACTGAGGTGTTCTTCCAAAATGTGGAAATACCTCACCATTTTCATATGTAACTGCTACTTTCATTTCCTTCCTCCATTCATTATTTTCTCAAATCTAAACATCCCACCTGGGAATTGATTATCCAAATCCATATGTTCTCCTTCCGGATCATTTGGATCTGGATGGAATTTATTGTAAAACTCTACAATATGAAATCCACATCGATTCACATAGAAATGGATATTGCGTTTCTCAAAATACGGTGTGACCGTCTCCCAGACCTTTACCTCCGGATGAAGCTTTTCAATTTCACACCAAGCAGCATAACCTACTATATCCTATAAGTTAATCCATATTGTACATCTTCATTGTTTCACGATTTCGATACTCATGTTTCTCGTAGTATGCGATCAACTCTCCGGATTCGTTTCTAAGAGCGACCATATATACATCTTTGTTTTCTTTCTCGTTATATGATGTATATACGATATTGTTATCCTTAGATGCCTTGAACCAATCTAACACCTTTATGATCATTTCACGAGATTTATCGTTGTGGCAGTTAAGAAGGCTTTGCCCTATCAAACTCTTGCCGCCCCATTTCTCATATCGATTTATCGCTGCAGGATTCATATAGACTATCGTGTGTTCAAGATCGCAGATAACCACAGCAGCTTTGTCAGCTTCAAGTACGCTTTTATATACTTCATTAAGATCTACCATCGTTTACTCTCCTTCGTCGGTTATCCTGAAATAAAACTTGCTATCTTCCCAACAAACTGGAATTTGTCGTCATTTACAATTATCTTCACTCATACAGATCCGTTCTTCGAAGAGATGTGTATGGACGTTGGTGACGTTTTAGGGTTGCTCCGGAAAGATTCACCTCTGCCAGCATTAACTCTTCCTGATTTCCCGCCATTTCAATCGTCTCGCCATCAAAGCCTGCAACTAGCGACTCGCCGGAGAACTCCATGCTTTCTTCCACTCCGACTCTGTTGCACATTGCTACATTGACACTGTTTTGGAATGCTTGAACCTTTATCTCCCATTGAAACACATCAGAGGGTTCTGACTTAGTATTTGCTGTAGGGACAATAATCAGCTCCGCACCGCGTAGAACTTCCGTACGAATGCTCTCAGGATAGTGGCGATCAAAGCACACAACAATCCCGATTTTACCTAACTTCGTATCAAAGACCATAAACCCTTCTTCAGACGGAGTGTAATAGCTCTGCTCATAGAACATTTCACATTGAGCGACATGAACCATCTTCTGTCTGCCGACGATTTCTCCCTGATCATCAATCATAAGGCTCATATCGTATCTATGCCCTTTTTCCTCAATATAAAAGTTGGGGGAAGCAAATATATGGTTTTCCCGGCAGGTATTTCTTATTTCCTTCACATAACTGCTGTCTTCCGTCATGACATATTCGCTCACATCACAGTCTGGGAATTGGGGAAAGAATGGAGAGAGCTGGATTTCCGGAAAGCAAATCAGATCCGCTTTCTTTTCCGCCGCCTCACGAATAAGCTGCAATGACTTTTGGAAATTCTTTTCGATATCTGTATCCATTTTCATCTGCGCAAGAGCAATCTTCATCCCGGTCACCTCATAAATTTTACTATCTTTTATACTATTTTTCTGCCCAGAGCCTTGAGCATATCGCGGTCACTCTGGATTGTTGAACCTGAAGTTGTCAGCATATTTCCTGTTATCGTCGCGCTTGCACCACCTGTAAATGCCGCGATTCCATTTCCAGTTATCAGTTTCCTTCCTGCACCAAGCCGTATGTTACTCTTCGGATTGATGTATCTGAAGATAGCTACTGTCCTGAGGATTTCATCTTCCGTAAGGGTCGGAAGGTTTTCCAGCGGTGTATGAGGGATAGGGATGAGCGAATTGATTGGGATTGACCCGATGCCCAATTCCGAAAGTTCGAGCGCCATATCGATTCGGTCATCCATGGTTTCACCCATTCCGATGATGCCACCCGAGCAGACGCTAAGCCCTGAAGCCTGTGCTCTCTTTATATTAGCAATCTTATCATCAAATGTGTGAGTAGTGCATATATGTTTGAAAAATCTCCGCGATGTTTCGATGTTATTATGATAGCTTCTGACTCCTGCCTCATAGAGCCTGTCGAATTGTTCCTGTGTCAGAAATCCAAGCGAGGCACAAAGTGATATCTTGAGATCATTTCTAAGCTTTTTATATATTTCAATCAATTTTTCAAAGTCTTCCTTAGATGGGCTGTGTCCTGATATAACTATGGCAAATCTATCCACGCCCTCTTCTTCATTAGATTTAGCTTCCGCATATATCCTGTCGTAATCCATAAGACCATATACTTCGCACTCTGTGTGGTTGTGAGCAGACTGGGCGCAGAACTTGCAGTTCTCACCACAATTGCCACTCTTTCCAGCAATTATAGTACATAGATCAACTCTTTCACCTACCAGCTCCTTGCGTATTCTGTCCGCACCTTCTGTCAGTTCATCAAGTGGGCATTCTTTAAGGAAGCTTAGGTCATCCTCTCTTCCAAGTCTTCTTCCATCTATTATTTCATTAGTAAGATTCTGAATATTCATTTTCCCCTCGCTATATCGTTTTTATATTAGACATGTCGATAATTTTTCATACAAGACATGCTGATGATTGTTCTTTGGACTTGCCAATAATTTTTTAGGACATAGTAGGTTATAGCAGAGGCAAAACAAAATGTCAACCCACCACTATATGCAGGTTGACATTTATGTTTTTATCAATCTATCCAGTTTTACATGCTGCATCTTTCTTCCAATTTTACAATCTATCCCTGTAGTATATGGAACGTTAAACTTCCGGTATTATGTTATAACACTCATCTCAACAAACCTGAATTTGTTAGCCTAGCAGTACATATTAATCAATCAAGCGGAACATAGAGTTCCAGGTTCTCACCTGTATCAGCGGACGTGTCGAAAGGTTCGGTGCAATCTTGATTTAAATATATTTCGGAAACATAGTTGTCAGTAAATATGTAAAATGTGTATTCCTTCGGAATAGTATATTCCATAGTTTGTTCATTATCAGTACTAGGACCATATGTGACTTTGATTGTTCTACTCAGAGTCTGGTCTTTAGCAGCAGTTACGTACTCCCTATTCTCTTCCATTTCAAATGGGTCCTGGAACTCCACATTATAAGAATACTTTATAGGACCAAGATCTCTGGTGGAATCGTCAGGAAAAAACAAGGTGGCGTCTATTTGTAGTAATTCCTTGGTATCCTTATCAAAGATATAACTGTAGCGGATTCGCATTCCTTCTTCATATTTTGTTCCATCATCGGTATATCCTTCTAATTCGCTTTCAACGTATTCTTTTGCAGAAATCTCCGTGACAGCGATAAACTGCTTGTTAGATGTTGTCTCGATCAGTGTTTCTTCCTCCGGGATGAGGAGTACATCGTCAACAATGAATTTATCAATACCCTCCGGACCAAGCAGGAGCGAAGTAAAGCTTGCGGCTCCATCATTCTGGAATCTGAAGAAAGCAAGATTGCCATCATATGAAAATGCACCGCCATCATATTCTACATACAATTTGCCACAATCCCAATAAGCCGTAGATATAAGCACCTCCTTGCTATCCTCAATAGCGTAATACTCCTTTTTATAATTAACTCCATCTTTCTCTAATCTCTCAAGGCTATTAAAAGCCCTATATTCATCGAATGCTGCCTTGTCATGATTCGTACTCGCATTTTTTGAGCAGCCGCCTAAAATGCATAAAGAAAGTGCTAAAAGCGCGATCAATATAACGGTAGATTTAGATTTCATTTTTAATACTCTCCCTTCTAACTTCAATTCCGTTGCTTAATTCTTTTCAGGAATGAAGATCTCGACAGCTTCCGATTAAACATCCACGTCACCTTGCAAAAGTTGAATTGCCTGTTCAACGGTTATAATCTTTGCATAGCGCCTTCCCCACATAAATTCATTATAATACTTATAAGCGGTTTCCTTATCAAAGTATGGATTGTCATATGTTGAGTTTGTGTAGGACGGAACAAGCATATTGAATCCCTTCTCAAATCCGCTTTTGATTGTTGCATCCATACAATAATCTGTTGATACACCTATCGTTATAATATCCTTTTCACCCTTGGACTTAAGGTATTCCGTTAATCCGGTCATGGGATGAAACGCACTGTTTACATTCTTCTCAAATCGCTTTTCATCTTCTCTCGGCGCAAATTCCTCATATATCTCATAGTTGTCCGTAGCCTTATCAAGATCAGTTCCCGGGCCGTCATCATGTTGAACATAAACAACCTCAACATTATTCTCTCGTGCGATGGTAATCAGCTGTTTGATATTATTCCTTACGGTTTCGAATGCATACAGCCTCTCGTCAAAACAACCTTTTTGAGTATCAACTACCAACAGAATCATTCATTATCTCCTTCTACTTTTTTTCCATAACATCGGCGCAAAGATAGTCACCGTGTCCTGTGTCTATTTTAATATAGTCAACCTCGTGATAACCTCGTTTAAGATAGATACTCTTTGCGGGAAGTGATGCATGAAGAACAATCACATCATAAGCAGAAGATATCTTCTCTTCTGCCATGTCCATAAGAGTTCTTCCATAGCCCCTGTGTTGGAATGAAGGCAGGACGAAGAGTCTGTCAATTTCATTGTTTGTAAGTGTAACTGTTCCCACCGGAATTCCTTCGTCACTTATGAGCAGATATACAATTCCGGTTCTGATATTTATTCATCCTCTGTAAAGCGGTTATCTCTTTTCAAAAAAACAAAAACAAGTTCGTCTTTAACTACTCTTTTGTCAAAGATTTCATACCCAGCTTTCTGATACAGTTTTATATTTTCCCTGCTCCTGGTACTCGTAAACAATTCATATCTTGATCCTTTGAAATATCTCTCAATTTCAGACAGTAGTGTTCTTCCAAATCCACGCCCTCTGAAATCCGGATGGACCATCAATTTACCAATATAAGCAGTTCCGTTCTGTTTATTTGCACGGACAGAACCTATAATATTACCATCAGCCGTGACCATTTTAAGAATAATACCATTATGGAACTCCTCTATAACCTCCTCAATAGTCTGCTTCAACGGAGGTATATCAGTTGTATTAAATAATGCTGCTTCACTCTGATAGGCTAAATATTGCAGCTTCAGTATTTCCTCTAGATCTTCTTTACATATATCCTTGATGCTTCACCGTTCATATCTCTCATTTCCGTTAGAAAAGAGAACCCATATTTCTCATACAGGCCGATGTGATTTGTAGAAATATATATCTCGGACATACCATCTTCTTTGGCTAACCTTACTGCCTCTTCAATCAGCATTCCCGCATAATGATGGCCTCTATATTCAGCGAACGTATAGACAAATCCTATCCATGGAGTTAGCTCTGTAGGCTGAATATCATCCTTTTCTGCATACGTACAAAATGAAATCAGTTCATCTCCATCTACCAGCAGCAAAACCTTCGATTTTTCTCCAGCAGCATCATAGAAAGTTCCTTTGCTTAAAAGCTCGTAAAGAAATGCTGCCGCTCTCCAGTCACTCTTTTTTATCTCATTCAACCAATGCTCTTTTCTATCACTATCAAAATAATTAATTACTCTCATACTACCCTCATTTATTTTTCTTTTCTGTTCTTGTGATTCGATATTGAATCTAATCATCTAATGCACATATAAACTACACTACTCATATTTCATTTCTTCAATAAACATACCGGTTAATCTGGGCACTTTAAATCTGTCGGTAAACAGATCACACTTACACAGAAATTCATAGAATACATGCCTTCCCTGGCCCGACATAGATTCATAATTCCCCTGTCCCTTTGCCAGGATCACATCTGCTTCATCGATTGCATCCTTTGCTTCCTGTGGCATCATATCGTATATCGTTCCTGCGATTGCCTCACCATTAGATATGATCTCAGCAACCTTATCAAGTCCGGTATATCCGGCATCCTCTTCTGTTGCGTCATTCAGGACCTCTCCCCCACGTACCAAAGCCTTTACGGTAAGTTTGGGGAACCTGATCTTAAGCTGCTCGATCATAAGCTTATCAAGAACTATCTCTCCACAGTTATCGCATACAAGAAGAAAATTTCTCGCTTTATCACATTCCCTCACAAACGATCTGTATGTCTTTTCATCATCTTCCCGCATCTTCGTATCACAAAACAGTTCAAGAAACTCATCCTGATCAACATGATTCATAGCACCAAAATCAATATAATTGCCAATTCGGGACATAATGATTGATTTTGCAAGCGGATCCTCTGCGCTCTTTATCTCATCACGCAGTTTATCTTCCATTCCCAGCATAAGATCATTATATTTTTTCTTTATTTCCTTATAATCAGCACCCTTTCCAAAGTATCTGACATGGACCTTATTAAAGAGATATACCATATATGGGCTGGTATCATTTTCTTTTCTGTTATCAAGAAGCTCCCGGATTTCGGCAAGGTAAGCTTTATTATCTGTCTTATTCAATTGTTTATCATACAGGCACTTGGCACAGCTCGCTGAAATTCTCATTTATTTCTTTTTTTCTCCACATTATATTAAAATCTAATAAGCCATCGCTTGTTTCAATTTGTCATAAACTATAAATCTTGTTAAAACCTCAGTTCTTCCAAAACTTTTTCATAATCATCCTCTATGAGAGTGATTTTTTCACCTGCATCGATAAAAGAGTCTATATACCACCTGTTCCAGCGTTTTAAATCCTCCATCGTACAGTCAGCACTAATAAGTCTGTATTCCACTATTGATTCGAATCTGATGATATCATCAAAATGATTCTCTATATAATTCTCAGTCATTGCGAGACATATAAACCTTATATTTTGAAGGTATTCTTTTGAAAAATCCATTCTCCAATCAGGTGGCACATAGCATCCCTCAACTATCAGATTCTGCTTATTTTCAATGGCAGTTTTAACCATTCCACATACTATCGGCCACAAATAATCCGTAAGACAGTCATCGTCTTCCGGAGTCAGTTCAGCATTACCACTGCGTATCAGCCCCATCTTGAGATGATCTATGGAGAGATACGGATATTTATACTTTTCAAGCAAACGTTGAGCCAGTAAAGTTTTTCCTGTATGAGATGCTCCTGTTATAAGTATTATCATCTATGTTCCTCCTCAGTATAGGACAACTGATCCGGCAAGTGATGAAGATACATATCCAATGCATCATCACTTTCTTCAAGCACTTTCATTAATTCTTTGTCAGGCTCAGCATGATTATCATGATAATCCACTTAGCCTTTTGAAACTATATTAAATGCCAGTCACGCATATGATCATTGGTAGGAGCTTTCATCGCAGCAGAAATTACTCTTTCGATAACCTCCTTCGGTATATTCTCCGACTCAAAATCCCTAATGGTTCTTCTTTTCTCTACAACCTCACAAAACTCCACACTATTTCTCCTCCCCAATCATTCTATTTTCCCTGATATGTTCCGCATTTTTATAAGTCACGTAAATATGCCCAATAGCGAATAGCACAGCAAATATAACAAGCAGCCAATGCCGCAAAAGGATTCCACATAAAAGAAAAATACATGAGGGGATAATCGCAAGGCTAAGTGCAATCCATCCAGTCTTCCTTCGTCATCAGACTCACATGTCCGGTCCTCGTCTCGTGCATCAACGGCACATCAACATCCTCTGATCTCCACTGATACTTGAAGCCGCATTTTTCCTGGACACGCTTGGACTTCGTGTTTCCTTCGTAATACCCTATCCAAACCTTCTGCATACCCAAATCTTCAAAAGCACGGCGAAGCATTTCCTTTACGGCTTCCGGCATAATACCCCGTCCCCAGAACGGCTTTCCAAGCCAATAACCCATCTCGCATTCATCATCCCGATCAGTCATATCGGTATGACCGTTCAGCTTCAGTTCGATTGTACCGATAGCCTTGCCATCTTCTTTCAGACAGATAGCATAAGCCTCTTTCCCGTTCAGGACATTCTTTATCACATCCAGGCTCTCATCGATGCTCCAGTGAGCAGGCCATCCGGCAATCGGGCCCACATCGGGATCACTGGCATATCTAAATAAATCCTCTGCATCGCTTTCTTTCCATCGGCGCAGAATCAAACGTTCTGTTTCCATGTTTAAATCAATTCCTTCCTCACATCTTCTGATATAACATATTTCATCGTGTCATGATCGGTGACAACTCTAACTTCTGTTCCACCTTACCCTAGCGATTATTATAGCATAGATGCAAAGAAGCGTCATGAGAAAACTCATGACGCCATCTTCACCAATGTAGGAGTTAAGCCTTTTTGAGGCTCCCACTCGATATCTGTAGGCGAGCCAGCAGGGAAAAGCAAACACAGCAATTACTGAGGCGCCTACTGCCACAGCCAGAAAGATACTCTCCAAGGGTATTATTTTCAATCTCGCTCCAACATCACGATATATTCAGGTGTACCTTCTTCTAATTGCCTTTTACCGTTAAGCTTAAAGCCATGCGCCTCATAAAAACGAATTGCGTCTTCGTTCTTCTCTATGGTCCATACGAACTTAACATCAAACTCTTCTTTTGCAAATTCTACCAACTTAGATCCGATACCCTCTTTCCAGAAGAAGTAATCTACATATAATTCTGCGATCTCTTTTCCCTCCAGATGGATCATTCCCTTTACTATACCATCATCATATACCCAGACTTTATCGAGGAGCTCAGGATCATTGAATTCATCAGCGACCTTAACTACCTGCAACTCGTTAAAAGAGTATTCATCATTATTAAAGATTGATCGGTACTTTATTCTCTTTGTAAACACCAGAATCTCAGCAATCCTGGATAGGTCTTTTAGTTCTGCTTTTCTTATCATGTTTCGGTATCCGCCTTTTGTTATAATACAACGCTAATGGCCGGCAGCACCTTTTGTTCGATGAAATCCACTCTGTCAAAGATCCTCGGTTTGAATGTGCCGGTCATTCCCACAGACACATTTTTCTCTTTGTTTACATAGATAATATTTCCGCTGTCACCAATCGCAGCATATACTTCTTTATCATCGAATGGCTTGTACCATAAGTAGCCATAGTTCATGAAGCCAAATCGTTCGCCAAGCTTAATATGAGGTGCCAGCATATCTTTTATGTATTCTTCAGAGATGATTCTCTTGCCACGATAAAGCCCGCCATTCAAAACAAGCTCACCTATCCTGGCCATATCTTTTGCCGACATGCATAATCCCCAGCCTGCGGTAACACTGCCCTGAGGGTCGCAGTACCACTCATATTTTCTTGGATTTTTGTTCATAAAGAAATCAAACTGATCTTCTTTTGAACTGTCACCATGTGGTATTCGCTCCGGGAGTCCTAGAGGTTCAAAGAGATTATTGTTGGCAAAATCTATACATTTCTCACCGGCAGCTTTCTCGATTATTCCTGTCAGTATCTGAATGCCAAGCGTAGCATAGCGGAACTCACCCGTTATTCCATTACGGCCTCCAAGATAATCAAGTATCGCATACGTAAAGCTCTGTGAAGTACATACCTTCTTCCATGGTTCTGACTTTCCTTTATATGGAGCTGTCATAGTTAATAGATGTCTGATCGTGACATCGTATATGGTTTTCTCCCCACGTTTTACAGAGTAATCCGGGAAATAATCCATCACCTTCTGATCCAGGCTCCTGATGTAGCCCTTATCCAGTGCGATTCCCGCAAGCAGCCCCATAACACCTTTGGTCACGGAATTGACATTCATCGCATCCTCTGTCTTAAAGCCCTTCCAGCAATCATCATAGGCTATTTCACTATCTTTGATTGCATATATCTGACAGATGTTGCTCTCGTTTCCGGTACTTTCGGAAATATACTTGTGAAGTTGTTCTTTATTCATGTAAAAAGCCTCCTCTTAGGATAGATTCGGACGTCCTAAGAAAAGGCTAATATAATTAAAAATCTTTTTCAAGAAAAATCTTTATATTTGTGATACTTTATGTCTATCCTCTACCTTTCAACCTTATAAGCGGCTTTTCGGTATACATATTCTCCAATTTCGAACTTATTTCCAACGAGTTCTTTTGCCATTACCTTTGATTCTATAAAATCCTCTGTAACAGTAACCATTATCTGCTTTCCTTCCTGTTCGACTAGATAATACGCATTATGAGCATCTGCGATCTGATTAAACACCTCATCCGTTCCGAAAGGCGCATCCGTCAGGAACCCCAGAAGATTTCCAAATATCTTCTGTCCTTTTGTACTCTTTTTCTTTGCTAAAAGTGGTGATATAACCGCATTCGGATATTTCGCATATACTACAGCATCCTTTTTACTACGCAGCTTACCCTCTTTAACATATCCATTCAAATTGATCTGCTCTTTGATCACTGTTTTATCAGCCACACCTTCTTCATCCAAAAGGAAATCAATGCTGACATCCAGTACCTTAGAAATATTTTTCAGGTTTTCTACATCCGGAATTCCCTTGCCGCTTTCCCATTTTGTGATTGCCTGTCTTGATACACATATTTTCTCTGCCAGTTCATTTTGAGTGAGTCCTGCGTTTTTTCTTGCTTCCTTTAACTTGTCTGCTAATGTCATGTTTTCCTCCATCTAACCATTATCATATGGTCTCTTTTTACTCGGCATCCTGCCTGTGGCTTAAACATATACCAAGCGGGCTTGATTCCACAAGAAATGTAGTGTAGCAAGCATGCTACGATGCGTAGCATCCTTGTATTTACGTGTTTTTTGTTTGCAGCTGTACATCTTTGCATCCGCCTCTGCCAGCACGGCGTCAAAATCTTTCGCTGTACCCTTTTCACTGAGTGCCATTCCGATACTTGCCGTGATCGGATATGCTTTAGAATCTCTCACTGCAACTTCATGCAAAATACGATTAAAGCGCTCTATCTCCTTCTTTTCATCAAAACCATCATACTCTCCAACGCCAATCAGATAAAACTCATCGCCACCTGCCCGGACACAGATCTCACCCGGCCGCGCAAAAGCCTTTACAGCTTCACTTAAACACAGGATTGCCGAATCACCTTCGTTATGTCCAAAATGATCATTGATATATTTGAGTCCGTCCATATCTATCACGCAGACACGTAATCGATTTTTCTCTTCAGATGCGTTCAGCATATCTTCGAGGCAGATTGACATGCCACGCCTGTTATACAGTCCTGTCATCTTATCTCGTACAGAGAGTTCAGCAAGCGCATTCTTTGCACGGGACATTTCCAGAGCACTGCATACAAAACGCAGCCAGTTACGATAAACCAGATCAAACTTTGCATAATCCGTCAGTTCACGACACAGCACCGCATAGCCAAATCCGTTTTTCGCAAAATGTACCGGTGAGAAATAGTAAGCACGCGGCTCAGCATCTTCTTCAAACATTTGTGGCAGCATAAGGGAACTCTCAAAATAATAACGTGCCTCTTTATTATAGAATCCTTCGTTTTTGCCGGTACGATGCAAAACAATCTTCATCTTCTCCGGGATGCGTTCATACATATCCCACTCGTTTTCCAGCCAGTCTTCCCTGAGACACAGATAAAAATCCACATATGGCTCCAGCACATAAATGGATAAAAATATATTCTCGATGCTCAAGCTTGTATTATGTCTCTTCCTCAAGCTTACGACATTCACTCTCAAACCAGCTCCTCTCATCTTCCGAAAGCACGCTGGTATGATATGAAACTATATTTGACAATTCATTTTTGTTAAAAACGGCATATTTTTATCTCCTCTATCCCCCTTTGGATAATCACTATTTTTTTATACCCTTCTGGATGCTCTTTTGTACCTTAGGCTTTACCTGTTTGTTCAGACTTTCATAATGATTAACAGCTTTGTCAGTAGATTTTAATACACCTACAGCCAGATTGACAAGCTCCTGTGCTTCATAGTGTCTGTAGAAGCCTTTCTTCTTTCCTACACCAAGCTGTCCACCCCTTATTCCTTTATCATCCTGTGATATCAATGTGTCCAATATTTCTGTTTATAACATCAATTATAGTTGTTGTATTAGATAAATAGTAACAAAAGCGCAACAAATTTTTTTATATTATCAATCTTTACAGTTACCCCTCTTATATTGTATATTTATTATGTGAGGTTATGCAATAATGAAGATTAATTTAAATGAAATTCTATATGCCGTATCGTTCGCATTCGATGCCACTGAAGCTGAGTATTATGAGCGTATCAGAAACAATGGTATCAGCACGATCGGTGAAACAAGTATATTACGTGCAGATAATGTGCGTTTCAGTTATAAAGATCACACCAATACTGTTGTTACTGTAGGTCACAGTAAGCGTATGGCTGTGCTCTCTATTCTTATTGGCAAACAGCTCGGTCTCGACGATAAAAAGCTTGTTGATCTGGCTGCTTATGCCATCCTCCACGACAACGCTCTTACCGAGGTTATTCAGGAGGAGAACCAGTATAAGATCTATAATAACGGAATAGGCTACAGCGACGAGGATTATAATATCCGCTGCGCCACGATTGGCGAGAAAAATATGGCTCTGCTGCCTTTCCAGACTAATAACAGAGACGTTATCCTTCTCCACAACGAGAATGCCGACGGCTCCGGTCCTTTTGGTCGTCATTATGAAAATACACCTGTTAAGGCTCAGATTATCCACCTTGCAAATATGGTAGACACTCACTGTGACCTGACAACTGTCAGCAAGGAGAATTATGAGGAGATCTGCAACTATGTCAAGATCAATTCCGGAATGCTCTTCTCTCTCGATGTATCCGTAGCTTTCATCAAGGCTTTCAAATACAAGGTTTTACCTAACCTGCAGATAACAAATATAGATTCATACCTCCGCGGACTCATCCGTCGTCATGATGATGAGTATTCTCACGCAGAGGTTGATAACCTCGCTACTCTTCTGGCTCGTATAGTTGATTTCAAATCTCACTATAACTGCAGACACTCCATAGGTGTTGCACAGAAGGCCAAGATCATGGCGGAGTTTTATGCCTTTCCACCTGATAAGGTTACCAAATATTACCTTGCTGGTGCACTTCATGATATCGGAAAGCTTATGATTTCCATAGATATCCTCGACAAGCCGGATCGTCTCAGTGACACCGAGTTTGAGAAGATGAAGAGCCACGCTTACTATACCTACAGTATTCTCAGCGGCATCAAGGGCATGAAGGACATCGCTCTCTGGGCTTCACACCATCACGAGAAGCTGAACGGTCAGGGCTATCCTTTCCATCTTAAAGGTGATGTGCTCTCTCATGAGGAACGTCTCATGACCTGCTGTGATATCTATCAGGCTCTCGCCGAGGAAAGAATATACAAGGAAGCTTATCCTCATGACAAGATCATTGCAATCATGAAATCAGGCGTTGAAAAAGGCGAAATAGACGGAAACATAGTTACCGATATTGACAGAGTATTCAGAAATTATGATTTCTCGAGGCTATAAAATATGAAAAAAATATCTGATATTACTATAAAAAAGAATATCATCTACATTTTAGTGGCACTGTTAATGACAGTGCCACTATGTGCATGTGGTAAAAAAAGTGATTATGAGGTTTCTCCTGTAAAGCATCGCGGAGGTTCTCAGAATATTACAACCGAAGGAGGATCAACTGAGGTAGGGTCAACCGATGCAGTAACAACCGAGGCAGTCTCAACTACTGAAGATGTTGGTCATGCAGGGCTGTCCGATTCAAACCTGATAAGTGACGATACTGACCTGTATGATCTTAGTTCTCTTATCCGACATAACGATGGTCTCCATATAGCTGACATCGCTGCGCTTGACGACGAAAACCTCCTTATTCTATACAAAGAAGGTACGGAAGAAGGTGAAACGCCACTTTTTTCTATTGAAAGGATTAATATTATATCCGGTGAAAAAACAACTCTCGTTGATAAAAAGCCTCTGGAGTTTTCCGGCGCCGCTCTCCCATTTCTGAACGTAATCTTCGCCTCTGTCGATCCGCTTATTATCTATGACAGCTGCGATAACAGATTCTATGATATTACAGGGAACTTCTCAAAACGTATCGAGATGCCTGATAACGTTGGCATTGATAAACCTTTTGTTTGTAATGGACAGTTATATATTACCGCATCATCTGGCAGTATATACAGTCTGAACAGTTCCTTTGATACCACTGAAATATGGAATGCGCCTGAAAACTTTAATAATTTCCATCTTTTTAAGCAGAATGGTTCAGAGATCACATTAGAGACCTACCTTTTCAATGACGGAAATGTAGATCAGGTATATTTAGCCATAGATACTGTAACCGGCGAACTCAAAGAAACATATACATTAAACGAATCTCTGCTATATCCTCTGGCAATCTCTGATTCGTCATCTATAACACAGAGCTGTGAAGATGACGGACGAACAACATTAAATATTCTATTATCTGACAACACCCAATATTCGCTCTATCCATCGGGCGAAGGTTTATATGCCACCGGACTCAGAAATGGTACTATCGAACCTAAGATGGGGTATTTTTCAGCCTCTGATAAGGGGCTCTTCTTCCATTTGTACAATTCAAAAACAGAAGAAAACCTCCTTTACTGGCAATTTAAGGAATCTGAGAAAAGCTATATTGCAGAATCACCACATACTCCATATATTACAGCTGATTCAGATCATCATGAACTTGACGACTATATAAAGAGTATAGAGGCAAAATATAATATCAAAGTTATAATTGATGAAAAAGATTTTCCTTACACGACCGGCTACGAGATTACTGCCGATACTGATACAAACAGGCTTTACACCATGCTCTCTTTCATCGATAAATGCTATTCAAATTATCCTCCGGACCTGCTTGAACAGCTTGGCAATAACGGCATTCCGATGAGGATCATCCCTGTTTACAGTATTTACGGCGTATCCGGAAACTCTGTTTCAGCCGCTGCCGGACTGACTTATTATGATTACGATGGTTATTATATTTACTTTGCAACCCAGTATGGTACTTCAGACGGAAGTCTTATATACCACGAAACAATGCATGTTATTTATTACAAGCTTCTTATGGATGGCTTTTTAACCGAGAACGCAGATGATTTTATGAATCTGAATCCTCCCGGCTTCCAGTACAGCTCGGCGTATAACAACTCAGAATGGCCGGACTCTTCATACACATCAGAAAACTATGATCATGCCCAAGACTATAGTGATGTATACTTTATCCGTCCATATTCAAAGATCTATGAAACTGAGGACGCTTCTGACCTGATGGGTTATCTTATGGGCTATGATACTGTTCCTGATTATTACAGAAGTATACATCTTCAGCAGAAATGCCAATATTTCTTCAATCTCATCAGACAGGGCTTCGTCACCGACGGCTGGCCTGAGAAGCTTGCGTGGGAACAGAGACTTGATGACTTTATAAACTCGCACTGATATTAATCAGAAATAATACAATATTGACACTTTATGTGAAATATGATTATCATTCAATGATATATAACAACGGATAAAAGCCACGAAACATATGGCAGAATGGAGATATAAAATGATAAGTAAGGGAATAAAAAGAAAAAAGCGTTTAACAGTTATTGCACTGCTTACAGCTCTCGCGTCAGCCTCTCTTCTTTCCGGCTGTGGAAAAAAGGATAAGAAGGATTCCGGTACGACAACAAATACTATTGCAAATACAACCGAGCAGGGAACTATTGATACTACTGCCGATTCAACCGCAGTGGATCCGACCACAGAAGAGCCTGTAACTACAGAGGATCCTTATAAGATTGAAGTATCCGATAAGCTCCAAAGCTTAAGTAAGAGCACAAATCTCTTCGATCTGACCGAGTTTCTTCCCGAGATGACCGACTATTTTATCACAGACATTGCCACATCAGGTGATGAAAAAGTTCTGATCTTATATCAAAAAATGGGATATGGTGATGATCCCGTCGATTTTTCAATCTACTCCTTTGATGTAACAACCTGTGAAGGAGCATTTATCACAGAGAATAAAGCCATTGTAAAGTCAGAGGACGCACGATCATTTGCATATGTGAGCTTCGCTTCTGTTTCACCTCTTGTTGTCTATGAATCCGGCGACTCAAGATTCTACGATCTTGAAAACGATAAAGACTTACACGTCCCTGTTAGTTTTGAAGAAAGCATCGATAAGTGCTTCATGGTAGAAGGACAGATATATTTCCTTAAGTCAACAGGTGATATCTATCGTCTCGTCAAAACCGAAAATGGCTACGACACAGAAACGGCTTTTAAACACCCGGATTCTTATAAGGTTTTCAATTTAATAAATAAAAACGGAAATATCATTACATTAAGCGCTCACAACGCTATCGATTCCGATCTTCCGATCACGTATATGGATGTCGATATCGTTACCGGAAAGATTATAGAATCATATACACTAGACAATGCGGATGACAATTCTTTTATACCATCGTACACTTCAGACATTATGCTTGAATACGATGATGAAGGTTATACTTTAATTGATATAATCTGCAAGGATAATACAAAAATATGTTTAAATTCGAATTCATTAGATGATCTGAACGATAATGATCACGTAGCTATGGCACGTCCAAATATCGGCTATTATTCAACAGCCGAAAAGGGCATATTCTTTACTGCATCAAACTCTATCGATTCAGCCACGCATGTTTATTTCTGGAATTACTCAGGCGCTCCTAAAACCGCCTATGCCGAACCGACCAAAGAAGCCTGCAAGCTTATGGAGATCAATGACGAGTCAGTCAGCTCTTATATTAAAGAGCTTGAGGATAAATACGCTCTGACTTTTATACTCGATCTTGAACAGATGCCTTCTGTTCCCGAATACGATATAATTCCGGAAAGCGACAATGTACTGATTTATAAGACACTTAATTTTATTGATAAATGTTATGCTCAGTTCCCTGACGGTTTCTTTGAGCAGCTTAATCAGACCGGTGTTCCGCTCCGTATCAGCATCGTTAATACCCTGAACGGAAATCAGAACAATACTATTTCTGTTGCTGCCGGACTGGTAAACAATGATCAGGATGGTGATTTCATATATTT
>OCTW011473431.1_pt1 | contig 19700 bp, 21 predicted proteins | sample 1539671 | NCBI WGS metagenome assembly OCTW01 (sample SAMN02144230, study PRJEB22623) | gut metagenome | biome: sheep rumen | host: Ovis aries | place: New Zealand
TGCAGTTTCTTGTATCTCTTTTAAGTGTTTAGTTAAAGTTCCTTCCATTAACATTATTGTATATTCTGTTCTCTTGTGTTCTTTCAAGTAGTTTAATCTCATTCTACCATATTTATCTAATTGTATTTTCTCTTGCATTGGTATCACTAAATTTGGTATATAGTAATCTCCTTGTCTTACATATTCAATTCCTGTTTTTTCATCAATAAACCTTTCTTTTAATTCTTTCTTTTCCATAACTTTTACCTCCATATTTTTTTATTTTTAAGTTCGAAAAAAGATGAACTTTTAAATTCATCTTCTAAATATTTGAAAATTTATGATTTTGACTAAATTGTTTGTAGGAGGAAACCTTTGTTATTACTAGCTTTTAAAAATTCGTCATAACAGAATATGGTTGTAACAACAAGTGTTCACCTGACACCTTGCTTTCCACATTGTTGATGTAAAAAAGATTAGAGTATCCATTAAAATAAATATCAATATTATGCTTATCGTGTACAACTATTTTATCGATTATCTTTCTGCAAACATCATCATTTATCTTTTTATACTCTAAAAGTTCATAAAATACTTTAAATGCAGTATCAGTTATTATTTTTCTATCTTCTAGTATTTGTTTTTTTAATAAATTTTTCTTTCTTATTTCTTCTGTATATTTTAATTCTTTGTTTATTTCTTCTTCTTTTTTATCAAATGTTTTTTTGTCAATAACTCCATTTAAGTATAGTTCTACCAATCTATCTGTTTTTTCTTTATATATATTTTCTTTTTCATTGATTTCTTTCATATTATAATTTACTTTTAATAAATTGTCAAAATAATTTTCAATATTATTTTTCAAATTATTATATATTATTTCCTTATCTCTATTCATCATTTTAAGTGATTGACCTATTGAATCTATTATACTACTTTCGCTCACTCTATCACTATTACAACCTACTTTATAACCATTTATTATTTTTTCTGCTCCGTGATTTACTTTCATTTTACATTTCCAACAAAATCGTCTAGAACCATCTACTCTTTCTTTTCCATAACTTCTAACTAAGCCATAACCACAATGCCCACATACTAATTTCCCTGATAATCCGTGTGAATTTGAATAATTTGTTTTATCTTTTTTATTTATATTTGATCTTCTAGCTAATTCTACTTGTACTTTTTCAAATAACTCCCTATCTATTATAGGCTCGTGGTGGTCTTTTATATAAATAAATTCTACTTCTCCATTATTTTTTTTGCTTTTATGTTCCAAATAATCAGTAGTATATGTTATTCTCTGTTTTAAATCTCCAATATATTTTACATTTTTCAATATTCCAAATATTGTATCAACTCCCCAATTATATTTGTTTTTAGGATTTTTTGGTCTTTTTATTTCATATTTTTCTTCTTTTAATTTACTACAAATTTTATGACCACCATAGCCATAATCTAAATACCAATGATATATTTTTCTTATCATTTCTGCCTCTTTTTTATTTACAATAAGTTTTCCATTTTTAAATTCATAACCATACATAATATTTCCAAAAGCAACACCTTTTTTCATTTGTTGTATAACTCCAAATTGAACTCTTTCACTTGTTCTTCTACTTTCATCTTGTGCTAAACCTGCCATTATTGTTAGTCTTAATTCTCCATCTGTATCAAATGTTGATATATTATCAATTAAAAATCTTACTTCTATTCCTAGTTTTTTTAATTCTCTTGTTTTTTCTATTGTATCTAATGTATTTCTAGCAAACCTGCAGACTTCTTTTGTTAATACAATATCAAATTTTTTTAATTTTGCATCTGACATCATTTTATTAAATTTATCTCTCTTTTTTAAAGATGTACCTGATATACCTTCATCTGCATACATTTTATAAAGTTCCCATCCCTCTTGTTTTTCAATATAATCCATAAAGTACATTTCTTGATTTTCTACTGAATTTTTTTGATCTTCGTGGTCAGTAGATACCCTTGCATATACAGCTACTCTTACCATAACTATAAACCCCTTTCATTTCTTAATTATGATAAGATGATATAGTATAAAATAATAATCAACAAATGTACTAAAAATATAAGAACTAGTATTCTAACTTGTTCAAATTATCTATATGTACTGGTTTTTCAATATTTTTTAAGTATATATCACAATTTTTTCTATCAAATACAACAATTTTATCAACAAGTTGCTTACAAATAATGTCATCTCCATCTGTACTACGATTATCAATTATTAATTTTATTTTTTTAGCTATTTTTCTCATAACTTCTTCTGCACTTTCATCTTTTTTCTGTCTTGCACTACTTTCTTCAATATCTTTAATTACAGATGAAATTTTATTTTCTATTTCAACATTTTTAGCTTTATATACTGATGTTGTTATTGTTCCATTTAAATATAAATCTAATAATCTATTCTTTTCTTCTTCCAAATTTTCTTTTTGTCTTGTAAGTATTTTTATTGCACTTTCATTTTGCTTTTTATTACTTATAATTGAAGAACTTAATGTACTCATTAAATTGCTTTCAATATCTTTTGTATCTATATTAGATCTAGCTACTGCAATTTTAACTGCCTCTTTTATAGCATTATCAGGTGCAATTTCATTATCACAGCCTATTATTTCTCCATTTTTCTTATTTTCTTATTTTTGTATTTTCTTTGCTTTTTCATATTTCAGTCTTTAACAAATTTCATATTAAATAATTTAAAAAAATTATATCATAAGGAGGAATTATTTTGAACGATTTTTTAAATTTTTCATATAATGCTTTAAATTTATTAGATAATCAGATTCATGACAATATAAAAGGATCTTTTATTGATAATTTTATTCATGAATTACAAGATTATCTAAAATCTCAAGAAAACATTTCAATTTTAAATAATATTCCTAAAAATGCTAATTTGCATTTTGCCAAATTTGAAGGAAATTATGCAATATGTTTTGATTATTCAAATAAACTTATATACAACATTCCAAAATCTTGTATAAAAGGTTCTCAACCTGAAATTGGTGATCCGATTAAAGTCATATCTTCAAATGATTTTCGTATAGATACTTCTGGAATACCTGCGAATTCTGATAATATAGATGAACTTATAAATGAATGTTCTTATGCTAATATTCCTTTAAATGTAAATATTCTTTCAGAATTATATAAAATTATAGATATTAAAACTGATTTTGCAATTTGTAAAAATATTAATACTAATAAAAACGAAAATATCCCAATAGATGATATTCCTGAGAATACAGATATTGGGGACACTTTAATATTTAAAAATGGTAAATTTTTAAAAAAATAAAAACAATTAATTATATTAAAATTTTAATATATCAATTGCTTTTATTTCTACATTACATATAATAAAATACATAAAAATTGTAATATACTTCCTAATACTATAAAAAGGTGGAATATTGAATGCATATATTTATGATTTCTTCCCAATCCATAAAATATGGTTCCAACAGTATATGCTATTCCTCCTAATACTAATAGCACAAAACCTGGCACTCCTAAAAGTCCTGGTAAAATTGATGCTTTTACTATAATACACCAACCCATTGCAATATAGCATATCATTGAAAACACTTTATATCTTTGTAAATCTATAGAATTTAAAACTATTCCTAAAATTGCCATTCCCCATATTATTGCAAACATTGTCCATCCTAATATTGCATCATATTCTCTGAAAGTCACTAATACAAATGGTGTATATGACCCTGCTATTAATAAAAATATTGTGCAATGATCTATTACTTGAAATACTTTTTTTGCTGTTGTTTTTGGACTCAATCCATGGTATATGCTAGACATAGTGTACAACAATATCATAGTTATTCCATATATAATACCTGAAATTATACCATATGCATTATTATGTATTGCTGCAAAAATAACACACAATATTGTTGCTATTATTCCTAAAGCTCCACCTACTATATGCGAAACCATATTAAATATTTCTTCACCTTTTGTATATTTAGGCAAATTTCTATCTTTTAATTTTGTTCTTTTCATATTTTTGTTATACCTCTTACTACTGTTTCAATATAACCATTATATATTTGTTCAGCAGTGATATTTCTTTCTTTTTTCAATCTATAAAGAAGGCTTGAAAAAGTTATTCCAAAAATTCCAAAAGCAATTCCTTCTGCATCTCCATCATAAAAAATATTTTCTTTTATTCCTTCCTTTATAACTTCTTCTATTTTTTCTACATAATTATTTACTGCTTTTTGACATTTTAATGTTCTTGATGTATTTCCAAATGTATTATCTATAATTACTGTAACAAAATCTTCATATTTCATTATTACTTTTATTTGAATCATCATAATTGCTTTTAGTTTATCTAATGCATTTTTACATGTTTTGAATTTTATTTCTATATTATTATTTAATAATTTCATTCCTTCTTCTAATACTAAATCAAATAAATCTTCTTTAGTATCAAAGTGATAATATAAAGAACCTTTTGCACATCCTGCTACTGCTGTTATTTCTTCTATTCCAGTATTTTCATATCCTTTTTCTGCAAATAATTTTACTGCTGTTTGAAATATAATTCTTTTTGTTTTATTCATATAATATCTTCTTTCTTTTTAAAGATTTTCACTTAAATATTCTACAACATCTTTTACTGTTGTTATTTTTTCTGCATCTGAATCCTCAACCTGTATATCAAACTCTTCTTCTATATTCATAACTAATTCTACTATATCTAATGAATCTGCTCCTAAATCATCTATAAATGATGATTCTTCTGTTATTTTTTCTTCTTCTACTCCAAATTGTTCAGCTAACATTACTCTTAATTTTTCAAAAATTTCTTTTTTTTCCATTCTATTGTTCCCCCATTATCAATTTCATTTCTTCATATCTTTTCACTTTTTTAGTTGTTGTTTTAATTAATTCTGTATGTGATACAATTAATTTTTGAATATGTTTGTATCTTGGAAAACTATTATTAACTTCTTTTATCTTTTCCCATACAATTTTATTTAATTCTTCTCCTGTTTTATCTTTATATTCTTGTTTTATTACTTCTTCATCATATACTATTTTGACAGATAGCATTACATCATTTTTGTCATCCTTGTTAGGCATACCAAATACCATACATTCACTTATTAAATCTATTCTATTTACAAGTGTTTCTATCTCTTCAGGGAATATTTTTTTACCATTTTTTAAAACTATTAAATTTTTATTTCTTCCTGTTACAAATAAAAATCCATCTTTATCAAAATATCCTAAATCTCCTGTGTAGAACCATCCATCTTTTAGAACTTCTTCAGTCTTTTCCTTCATTTTATAATATCCAAGCATTACATTAGGACCTTTTACTCTTATTTCTCCAATTCCTTTTTCATCTTGATTTACTATTTCTATTACATCATTTCTCATAGGAAGTCCTACTGAACCTGTTCTTCTGTATTTATAATTTTCTGCACAAATAACTGGAGATGTTTCACTTAGTCCATAACCTTGAAGAGTTTCTACTCCAAATTCATTAAAACCTTTTATTGATAATGGATCTGCTGGTGCTCCTCCTGATACTATTAATCTTAGTTCTCCACCTAATCCTTCAAGTATATCTTTAAATATTTTTCTTCTAATATCTATATGCATTTTTAGCAATAAATTACTTATTTTTGTTGCTATTTTTACTATTTTAGTTTTTCCTTGTTTATCAACTTCTTTTAATATTGCTTTATATATTGCTTCTGTTAATATCGGAACTCCTACAAAAACTGAAACTTTGTATTCCTTCATATTTTGTTTAATATATCTTAATCCATCTGGGAATACAGTTCTTACCCCTATTGCAAGCATTAATAATAAGCATGTTGAACCAAATATATGATGGAAAGGTAGAAATGCTATATTGGTATCTGTATCTTTTATATCTTCTACGCTTTGCAATGCATATATATTTGATGCTATATTTTTTTGTGTTAACATTACAGCTTTTGATTGTGACGTTGTTCCAGATGTAAATAACAATACACTTAATTCATTTTCATTTATTTTATACTCAATAAATTTCTTTTCTTCTTGTTCTAAAAGTTTCTTACCTTTTTCTAATAGATCTTGGAATTTTGTATAACCTTCTATATTATCCATTGATATAAATTCTTTAATATTTGTTTTATTTTGTTCTTTTATTTTTGAAATTATTTCTTCCAATTTACTATCAAATACTATTGCATCTGCTTCACTTCTTATTAATGAATTCTCTAATTCTTCAAATTGTAAGTCTTTATCTAATGGAATTGAAATAATTCCACCAAATAAATTTGATAGATGTGCTACAACCCATTCATATCTATTTTTTCCAATAACAGCTATTCTTTTATTTTCCATTCCTATTGAATATAATGCTGTTCCAAAACTATTAATATCTTCTAATAAATCATTATAAGTTTTATTAATTTTTTCATTATTTTTGTTTTTTATAACAAATGCAACTTTGTCTTCATGTTTTTTAACAGAATCACATATTACTTCTTTAATAGTATTAAATTCTTCTGCTTTTAAGTATTCTTGTTCTTTCATTTTACATACTCCTATTTATATCTTTAATGTTATTTTTTATAATTATATATTTAATTTTATAAAAAGTCATTATACTGAATGGTCAGTTTTTGTTTTTATTAATTCTTTTACTTTTTCTACAACTTCATCAATTGTTAATTTTGTTGAATCAATAACTATCGCATCATCTGCTTTTTTAAGTGCTCCTACTGGTTTATGCATATCATTATAATCTCTAGCTCTAACATTTTCTAAAACTTCTTCATATGTTGTTTTCATTCCTTTTTGTATATTTTCTTCATATCTTCTTTTAGCTCTAACTTCTTCATCTGCATCCAAATAAATCTTTAAATCCGCATTTGGAAATACAACTGTTCCTATATCTCTACCTTCTACTATTACATTTTTTCCAATTGCTAATTTTCTTTGTATTTCTACTAATTTTGTTCTTACTGGTATTATAGATGAAATTTGAGATACAATTGATGTTACTTCTTTTGTTCTTATTTCTACACCATAAGTTGTATAGTCCACTAAATAACCATTTGGAGCATTTAATTCTCTTATAGTATAAGTACCTTTCTTTAATTTTTCTATTGTTATTTTTCCATTTCTAACTTCTACATCATTACTATAACCATTTGTACTTAAAACTCTATAAACTGCACCATCTATTAAATCATTGTTTGTATTTAATTTTGACAATTCTAATTTCCCAAATAATTCTATATTCATATTTATTCTTAAGGTTACAGGATCATTGTAATGATAAGCATATAGTTGATCTTGTACTCCATTTGGAAATTCAAAATAGACAGTTGTATCATTGTTTATTGTATCTTCTTTAATCATTCCCCAATTTAAGAACATATTGTCTGTTATTGTGTAGCTTTCAATATCTACATTTTCGCTAACATCAATATACATTGAGTTTTCGCCTCTTGTATGTCTTATTCTTATACCATTTTCTGTTCTATCTATACTAGCATAACTTGATAAAGCACCGTTTGTATCGTGTAATTCTTTTGTTTCTCCTGCTTGTATAGTAATTGTTGTATTATCAAATGATGGTCTTTGTCTAACAGCATTCATTTTGTTTCTAATTTCTTGTTTGTATGCTTCATATTCACTTTGTACAGCAGGATTTACAAATGTTCCATTTGATTGTCCTAAACTTTCCCACATAAATTGTTGTGTAAATACATATGCATATTTTACATCAATCATCTCATTTGATAGTATCCCACCATCTACAACATAATCTCCAAATTTAGAATACCATCCAAAATAAGCAATTTTACAAGCCTCTTTCATACTAGAATTTTCAGGTGCATAAAAATTACCTGCATATCTAACATCTGTTGAAAATGGTATTCCGTGTTCTGCACAAAATACTGTCCATTTTTCTCCAGTATTAGAGTTTATTAGTTTTCTAATAATTATTCCACTACTTGAGCCATCTGTTGTAACTAGCCCAGACGCATATTGTCCACCTATATAAGTTCCACTACCACTTACAGCAAATACTGGTTGAACAATACCTAACATTGTTATAAATAGCATTATTATAGCTATTAGCTTTTTAAATATTTTATTCATTTTTCCCCTCCTAATTTTTTCATAAAAAAAGAAACAAGCTTTTTTACTTGTTTCTGTGTGAATTTTTTTATTATCTATAATACATATTTAATGTCCATTTATTACATATTGGACAAGATATTAATTCATACCCATAAGGGCATTTTAAACCTTCTTCTCTAAATATTCTATCTCTTTCTTCTGTACTTGTTGCTTGTTGCATTTTTTCTTGCATTTCTCTTTCTTTTTCTGCAATAAGATTATTATAATAAGATACTGCTTGATCTTGTGTAGAAAACCATATACTGCAATTTCCTTGTATATTTCTATGTATATCATCACAATTAATAGTTTTTTGTTCTTCAACTTTTTCTACAACTTGTGGTGTAGGTGTGCTTTCAGTTTGTTTTGGAGTTTCAGTTTTTGGTGTTTCTACTTGTGTTTTAGTTTCTTGATTATTTGATTTTATTGTTTCTTGTTTGTTGTCAATTACTTTTCTTTCTTCTACTTGTTCTGTTTTTTCTTCAATCACTTCATCTGTTTGACTTTGTGTTTCTTCTAATACCTCATTCACAATAATTTCATTGTTTTCTAAAATAATATTTTCAATAGTATTTGATGACTCTATATAAGTTTGAGATATTGAATTATTTATCTTTTTAATGTTTTTATTTTGCATATAAATTATAAGAATTGTTGATATACCTATAACTAATATTATACCTATACAAATTAAAATTTTCTTATTTTTCATAACTTTGTACCCCTTTTTTATTTAAGTATATCACTTTTTTATTATAATTCAATTGTACAAAATTTTATCTTTCTTCTCTATCTCTGTTGTGCCATCTTTGATAATAATTTTTTAGCAAGTCATATACTTTCTTTGTTATTTCATCATCTGTGAAGTCTTTTGGAAAAAACCTTTTTATAGTAAAGAATTTGATATCTTTGTTTTCCTGTTGATTAGGTTTTAATTCATCTAGCAATTCAACAATTCTATCTCCATTTAATTCATTTTTTTGTTCTAATTGTTTTAATTTTATTGCTTGTGTAAGTGATGGAGTAACTTGATCTACATCAAATTTATCATAAATTACATATTGATTGTCTTCACTTAAATATGAAAGTTCAACTGCTGTTCTAAAGGCTATTCTCTTTTCATCAACTTGTTCTAATAGTTCAGGAATAAGATATGTTAAACGAATGTATCGTCTTATTTGTTCTCTACTTTCTCCAATTTCTTCTCCTAATTTTTCATCAGTTCTTAACTTTGACACCACTGGTGTCGAAGTTTCATTTTCCTCTAAATCAACTCTTTTTCCTTGATGTTTCATAGCTTCTAACTTCATTTTATAAGCAAATGCTTTTTCACTTGGTAATAATTCTTCTCTTTGAATATTACTATCAACCATTAATATAGTTGCATCTTCATCAGATATATCTTTTACAATACAATTTAAACTTCTAATTCCTAGTTTTCTAGCAACATATTTTCTTCTATGTCCTGATATAATCTCATAATCTCCACTATCTTTTTTTCTTACAATTAAAGGCATATTAATTCCTATTTCCTTTACGCTTTCCATCAACACTTTCATTTCATCATCATCTCTTATCTTATAAGGGTGATTTGGAAAATCTCGTAGCTTTGCAACATCAATTTGTTCTATTTTATCATTTTTATTTATATTTTCAATCATAAGAAATACCTCCTTTTTAAGTTCCTCTTAAAAAGTCTTTGGAATTTCTCATTTTATTGCCAATATATCTTATTGCAGTAAATTCTAAATTAAATAATTCTGTTGGATTAAATAAATTTAATTGTTCCATTATTTTTTTTAGATTTTTCTTTTCAAAATATCTTTTTTTAACAAATTGATATGCTTTTGGATTGTGTTTTTCCAATTTTGGAAGTATATTATCTAGTAATTCTTTTCTAGATTTATAAATATTTAATTGTTTATCACTTTCAATAAGTTTATTTATATTTTCTTGGTCTTTTAAATAGTTTTTAGAATCCATTTTTAAATTTTCTAATATTTCATTTATTCTATCTTCTATTTTATCATCATAAGTATAATATTCATTTAACATTTCTTGTATAAAGTTAATATACAATATTTCATTATAGTTTTTGCTTTGTTTGTATTCTTTTTTCATTATTTCCTCCTTCAGTGTAGTAGGAAAAATGATAATAGCACTTATAATTTTATATTTTAGCAACAAAAAAAACTCTGCATTTTTATACAGAGTTTTTGACATTTTTCAAATGTACCAAATATTTATTTTATATCAAATTTAAGAATAAATTTACATTCATTTCTAGTGGTTTTGAGGTAGGTTTATTTTGTCTAATCCCTACTCTGATGCCGTCTTCAACGGAGATAGCATAGTGTGTTAATAGGGAGGGCAATTAAAGTTATTGCTCTATCACTTTTGCTATAAATCCTCTTTTCTGCTATTGAATTTTGATTTGTTATACTATTATTTTTTTCTCTTTTCATCTCTTGGTTTTCTCTCCTTATTTTCTTTCGCAGTACCAAATATGTTTATTTATGATTTCCAAAATATGATATCATAAATAATTCGTTGTTTCAATATTTTTAAATTTTTTTAAATTTTGCCTACAAAAATTTTACACTAACTTTACATTTTTAATAAATAGAAATTACTTTTTCCAATATAAGTTACATTTTTAATTGACCTTTTTAATATTTTAGATTTTTCCCCAAATTTTTTATTCAGAATTTTTTTAAAATGTATTGACAATGAGGCTATTATTTGGTAATATATTAGTTGTCTTAAGCAGTATTTATTATTAGCATTTACTTTTAAGATATGTGCGGGAATAGCTCAGTTGATAGAGCGTTGCCTTGCCAAGGCAAAGGTCACGGGTTTGAGCCCCGCTTCCCGCTCCATTTTTTACCTTTTATTTTTTATTATATAATGGTCTATAATAAATATAATGACTTTTGAAACACAAAAGTCATTGTTTTTTAAAAAAGTATTGTCATTTTTACTTTTGATTTGCATATATTATATATTAAAGGTATACATTAAAAGAATGTATTAAAAGTATATATTAAATTATATATTAAATGCAAAAACATTTAGAATATGGCGCCATAGCCAAGTGGTAAGGCAGAAGTCTGCAAAACTTTCATCCTCAGTTCGATTCTGAGTGGCGCCTCCAAAAAAACACACATCATTAAAGATGTGTGTTTTTTTTATTTTATAAATTATCATCTGAAGAATTTTTTATGTCGTTTTTATCCATTTGTTCTAATTTTTCAAGCTCTTTAATATCTTCATCACTTGAAGTTTCATTGTTTACATTGCTATTGTTGCTTTCTCTTTTCTTATCTTTAATTATTTTAATATCTTCTGCAGGATATTTTCTATAAAAGTCTTCTCCATTATCATCTTTAAGTTTTACTTTTACAATTTCTCTTAAAGTTTCAACAGATTCAACACTGCCTTTTCCTTCTGGTGTTGAGACAATTGCTCCAGGATGTGGAAGTCTTTTCATCTTTTCATCATAAACATTTTGTTCATATTTTAAGCAACACATTAATCTGCCACAAGCTCCTGTTATTTTTGATGCATTTAATGTTAAATTCTGCTCTTTTGCCATTTTTATTGTAACACCATCATATTTTTTCAAAAATGAAGCACAACAAAGCTCTCTTCCGCACATTCCATTTCCACAAAGTCTTTTTACTTCGTCTCTTACAATTATTTGTCTTAATTCAATTCTTGTTCTAAAAATACTTGCTAAATCTTTTACTAGGTCTCTAAAGTCAATTCTTTTATCAGCTGTAAAATAAAAAATTAATTTAGAGTTGTCAAATAAGTATTTTGCTTCAACTAGATTCATTGGTAATTTATGTTCAGCTATTTTTTTCTTGCAAATATCAAAAGCTTTTTTCTCTTCTTCCTCATTTTTTTCTTGGTGTTTTTTATCTTCTTCATTTGCCTTTTTTACAATTTTATATAATGGTTGTTTTATATTTTCATCTGGAATTTCTCTTGTAGCTGTTTTTACAGTACCAAATTCTTGTCCCATTTTTGTTTCTACAATTACATTGTCTCCAATTTTTAGTGTATTATTTCCTTCATCAAAAAAATATATTCTTTTATTTCTTCCTATTGATACTCCTATCAATCTTGCCATTTTTTATTTCCTTGTATAATATATTTAGGTTTTTAAATTGGATTTACCCATAAACCACTTATTAACAATGATTTTTATTGTTTTTACATTTATATAAGTTAATTATCAAATAATCAATGCACATTTCATAATTATTATTTAATTGCAACTTTCTCTTTGTTTTTTCAACGTATTCAATTCCATTAAACATTTTTTTATTTAGCAGAATAATGTTTAAATAGTCTAAAAGTTCATTTATATTATTTTTGCCATCATATAAAATCTTTATATTATTCATTAAATAAGGTATTCCCTTGTTTAAATTATCTGTAAATTCAATAAGAGATTTGTATTCTTCCTCTTTTTCTTTTATTGTGTCTTTTTGTTTTAATGAACCATCTAATAGTTCAATCTGCTCTTCTGACAAGTCTGGAAAAGATTTTTTCATCTCCTCTTTTTCTATTTTATTAAATTTTAATGTAACACATCTTGATTTTATTGTTGGCAATATTTTGCTTTCATTTGAAGCAATTAAAAAAATTATTCCATACTTTGGTGGCTCCTCAAGAGTTTTTAATAAACAGTTTTGACTTTCTTCTGTCATTGTATCTGCATCATTTATTATAAATATTTTGTTTTTTGAAATTATTGGTTTGTTAGCCATATCTTGTTGCAAACTTCTTATTTGATCAATTTTTATGCTTTTCCCATCTGGCTCAATTATCTCAAAATCAGGATGATTTCCGCTATCAAACTTTATGCAAGAATCACATTTCTTTTCATTTTCTGTTTGTGCATACTTTTCACAATTTTTGTTTATATCTAAACACAATATTTGCTCTGAAAAACTTTTTGCAAAAAGCTTTTTTCCAACTCCCTCTGGCCCTAAAAACATATAACTATGTGAATAATTTTTATCAATTATACATTTTTTTAGATATTCTTTTATATTATTATTTCCAATTAAATTTTCAAACACTATTAAATTCCCTACTTTTTACATTATGATCATTTGATTTTGCTCAATTTATTTAATGGCCAAAATCTCATTGAAACAGTACTTTCAATTTTATCTAATGGTATACATCCAAAAGCTCTGCAGTCAAGAGATACACTTCTATGATCCCCCATTGCAAATACACAATTATTTGGTACTACTATATCATAAAATTCTCCTGTTCTTTCTGTTGTAACTCCTTCTACTAAATATGTTTCATTTAGCTTTTCACCATTTATGTATACATTGCCATTTTCAATTAAAACATGGTCTCCTGGCAAGCCAATAACTCTTTTTATATAGCTTTTCTTGCCTAATTCTAATACATAATATGTAAACTTCTTAAACAGAGAAAAATTATCATCATTATATTTTGCTATTGGATTTGAAAGATCTACTTCATTGCTATTATATGTTTTTTTAGAAGGTGCTTCAAATGTTATTATCTCTCCTCTTTTAGGTAATTTCTTAGTAGTTCTTGGTATTCTATTTAAGATCAATCTATCTCCTTGCACTAGTGTAGGATACATTGAATCCATTTGTACAACTGTTGGTGTTCCTAAATAATATTTTATTAATATTGCAATTACTAATGCAATCATTATACAATATATCCATTCTAATAAATCTTTTATCTTACTGTTCATATTTTCCCACATTTACATTTATTATTTAAGTTTTTGTTTTTAGGATTTACTCATAAACCTTAATTTTTGATTGGTATTTTTATTACAACCTCTGTGCCTTTTCCTTCTTCGCTTCTAATATCTATACTTCCTTTGTTTTGTTCAACAATTTCTTTTGCAATAGAAAGCCCTAATCCTGTTCCACCACTCATCCTTGAACGAGCTTTATCAACTCTGTAGAATCTTTCAAATATTCTACTTAAGTCGCTTTCTGGGATTCCTATTCCATTATCTTTTATTTTTACATAAGCATCACTATGTACAAAACCAACATAAACGTCAATTTTACCGCCTTCTTGTGTGTATTTTACACTATTGCTTATTATATTAGTGATAACTCTTTCAATTCCATCCCTATCTGCTAATACTTTAGGAACATTTGCAGTAACAAAACAGTTTAGCTCTTGGCTCTTCTTTTTTACTTCAATTTCGAATTTTTCAGCACATTGCTTTGTTAATTCTCCAAGGTCAAATTCTCTAATATTATTTTTCTCAATTTTCTTGTCATATTTTGATAATGTAAGTAAATCTTGTACTAGGTTCTCCATTCTGTCTGCATTATCATTTATTATTTTTAGAAAATGTCTTTCTGTTTCCTTGTCATCAACGCCATCTAATAATGTTTCTGAAAAACCTTTTATAGATGTTATTGGCGTTTTTAATTCATGAGATACATCAGCCACAAACTCTTTTCTCATATTGTTTAATTTTACATGTTCTGTAATGTCCTGTATTACAACCATCAATCCTGTTGGTCTATTTAGTTCATCCTTAAATGGTACAAAAAATAATACCATTGTCCCTTGTTCGTTTTCAATTTTAGTTTCAGATGATGTAAAATCTTCAAGATAAATTATTCTTTCCATATTTATATCATCATAATTATTAAAAATCTTTTCAAATGTATTATCATCTTGTTTTAAATTTAATAAATTGATGGCAGCTGGATTTATATATGTAACATTTCCATCTTTATCAAATGAAATAACTCCATCTGTTAAATGCTTTAAAATTGAATCAGTTTGAACCTTTTGCCTGTTTGCATTAATAAGTTTACGTTGTAGTTCAGTTATTGCTTCTTCAACATTTTCATTTTCTATATTAATATTTTCTTTATTTCTGCTACTGTTCGCACTTTTTAACATTCTTGACATTGGTTTAATTATTTTATTATTTGTCATTATTGACATCACAATACATGTAATTGCTATTACACCTATTGCAATTACAACTGTATATTTAATGATATCTATATTAATATTTGTATTTTGCAAAATATTAATAAAAATAACTCCAATAGATAATGTTAATATTGTGCTTATTATGAAAAAAGTTAAAATTAATTTATAATAGTAATTCTTCATTTCCGACTTCCTGTCTAAATTTGTATAAAAATATAATCTTAAAATAACATCTAATATTTTTTTATGAAATATGTAATCTAATATGTTTTTATTAAATATCTTATATAGAATATTTTTATACCTTGTCTGTTACATAATAACCAATTCCTCTTTTGGTAATTAACATTTTAGGATTAGCTGCATTTGATTCGATTTTTTCCCTAATTCTTCTAATAGTAACATCAACTGTTCTTATGTCACCATAATATTCATATCCCCATACCTTTTCAAGTAAATCTTCTCTTGAGACAACTTGATTAGGATTTTGTGCTAAAAATCTAAGGACCTCAAATTCTCTTCTTGTTAAATCATCAACTTTCTTTCCCTTTACAAATACTTCAAATTGTTCAAGATCTAGCTTTAAGTTGCCAACAACAAGTAAATTTGGATTATTATTTTTTCTTTCTTTACTAGACTTTTCAGTTTTTCTTAGATTTGCTTTTATTCTAGCTAATAGCTCTCTTGGGCTAAATGGTTTTGTCATATAATCATCAGAACCTATTTCAAGTCCCAATATTTTATCAATTTCTTCACCTCTTGCAGATAGCATAATAATAGGCGTATTTATTTTTTCTTGTCTTATTTCTCTACAAACAGAATATCCGTCCATTCTTGGTAACATTACATCTAATATTATAAGATCTGGTGATTTTTCCATTACCATTTTTAAACCATCTTCACCATTATTTGCTGAAATAAAATTATAGCCTTCTTTTTCAATATTAAATTTTAATAAATCAATAATAGATTCTTCATCATCAACTGCTAAAATTGTTTGTTTTTCTATTTTATTATCATTTGCTGTATTATTAGATTTTATTTCATTCATTTTAGTACCCCTTTACGATTATGATAGTATAGTTATATCATATTTTTATCTATTTAGCAATAAATAAAAACATTTTTTCAAAATAAAACATGTTCTCAAAATAGAACTCAATTTCAAAAGTTTGTATTAAACTTACATCTATAGTAAGCGCTCAATGAGAAGGTGTATTTAAAACCCTAGGTAAATCTTATCCATTGTAAGATTATTCCTAATGAAAGCTATAGAATCTTAAGTTTTATCTTAATGGATTACATTGTATAGCACGAAAAGTTATTATTGATTACAATTAAGTAAAATACATTAAAAAATAACATTTTAGTATATTTTATAAACAAGCATTGAAATAGTAAATAATTTATATTATATTATATGTAAGAGAAAAAAGGAGGTTTTAATGAATAAAAAGAGATTAATAAAAATGATAATTTTTATTGTTATATTAGTTATTGCAATAATGTAAAATAAAGCTAATGTTTATAGAAAAAGAAATAACAAAATAGAATTAGAGTAGAAAATAAATAGTTAAGACTTAACAAACGGGAAGTTGTTGTTAAGGCAAGTTAAAAACGCTTATTTGTTTTCGCATTCCGCTAATATAAAGAAACGTTAACATGGGGTATATCCTCTTTCTTTATAATGCGGAAATTTATAAGAGAAGGAGGATTTTTTATGTCAAAAATAAAAAAGATAGTATTATCATCAATGCTACTCGCAATGTTAATAATTTTATCAAGATTCATATCAATAAAAACAGATATATTAGTAATAAGTTTAAGCTTTATTCCTATTATGATGTCAGCAATATGGTTGGGCTATAAATATAGTATGTTAATAGCATTATTAGGAGATTTAATTGGAGCAATTTTATTTCCTTTTGGACCATATTTCCCTGGGTTTACTTTAAGTGCTGCAATTTCAGGAACAATATATGGAATATTTTTATACAATAAAGGTATTCCCTTAGAAAATAAAAAACTAGTTATAAGACTTATTTTTAGTAGTACATTAGTATTATTTGGTGTAAATATTTTTATAACATCATTTTGGATATATATTTTATATGGTAAAGCTTATGCTGTAGTAATGGCTAGTAGAATTATAACTCAAGTTGTAATGTTACCAGTACAGGTTATAACAATATATGCTATAGAAAAATTTACTAGACCGTTTATAAATACCTATTTATTAAATAATAATGTAAAGGAAAAGATACTAAATGATTAATATAGAAAATCTAAGTTATATGTACAATAAAAAAGATATAATATTAAAAGATATAAATTTGAAAATAAAAGATGGCGAAATTATATGTATAATTGGTAAAAATGGCTCTGGTAAATCTACTCTTTTAAAACTTATTGCAGGAATAATCAAACCATCATTAGGAAATGTTTTTATAGATAATATAAATATTTTAAAAAGAAAAGAGTTAAGAAAAGAAGTAGGGATAGTTTTCCAAAACCCTGATTCTCAAATTCTTTTTCCGAAAGTATTCGATGATATAGAATTCGCATTAAATAATCTAAAAATTGAGAATAAAATGGTATTGTTTTAGGCATAAGAATTATGATTGCATATAATTTTACTTATATTTTTTCTACTACATTTGATATTTTGGAATTTGCACGAACAATAGAAATACTCTTAAATCCATTATTTATTTTCAAAATAAATGTTAAAGATATTAGTCTTATAATATCTATTGCATTATGTATGATTCCAATACTAAGTAAAGAATTAGAGCAGACAAAGGATTCTCTAAAATCAAAAGGATATAAATTTAAACTAAATAATTTAGATTTATATATTAAACCAATAATGATTTCAATATTAAAGAAAACAGATGAATTAGAAAAAACATTAATTGTAAAAGCTTATAAAGAATAGGAGTGTATAAAATGGATATAGAAAAATATTTATCAAATTTTTTCAAGGGGACTAAAAACCCTAGTTTAAAAGCAATGAAATTTTTAATGGATGAATTTAAGCATCCTGAAAACAAGCTAAAAGAAATTCATATTGCAGGCACAAATGGAAAGGGTAGCGTGGCTGAAATGATAACAAATGTATTAATAAGTGAAGGGTACACGGTCGGAAAGTTTATCAGTCCTCATCTAATACACTATAATGAAAGAATAAGTGTAAATAACAATAACATTAGTAATATTGAGATGGAAAATTTAATTAATAAAATTAATCCTGCAATAGAAAAATATAATTCTACTAGCGATGTACCTATTACGTTGTTTGAGTTAGAAACAACAATGGCTTTTTTATATTTTGAACATAAAAAATGTGATTTTGTTGTATTAGAAACAGGCTTAGGGGGATTATATGATTGTACTAATATTATAAATCATCCTCTTGTAAGCATCATTACATCAATTGGATATGATCATATGCAAATACTCGGAAACACATTACCAGAAATAGCATATCAAAAAGCAGGTATCATAAAAACAAATTCTCATACTGTAATATTTGAATCTCTACCAGATGTTGATAATGTATTTATTAATAAATGTGAAACCGAGAATAATGTTCTACATATTATTAGAGAATCAGATATCGAAAACTATTATTTTGACAATAATTTTCAATACTTTGATTATAAAAACTTTAAAACAATAGCTATAAATCTCAAAGGAAAAGTCCAAGTTAAAAATGCATGCTTATGTATAGAGACATTTAATATTTTAAATGTATTAGGCTATCATGTTGATATTATGAATATTCGAAAAGGTTTAAGCACAGTAATACATAAAGGTAGAATGGAACAATTATATGATAATCCTATAATTATCTATGATGGTGCACATAATGAGCCAGCGATAAAAAATTTTCAAGATATGGTAAAAATGTATTACGCAAAAATGAAAAGAGTTTATATCATTTCAATATTAAAAAGAAAAGATTATTATAAAATGCTAAAATTGATTGCTCAAGATAAAGAAGCTATATTTATTTTAACATCAGGAAATAATCCAGAAGCTTATGCATCAAGTGACGAATTATTTGAATGTATGAAACAATTTACTGAAACAGATAAAATACATAAAAAGAGACTAAATGAGGCTATAGAAGAAGCTATAAATAGCAATATTGATACAGTGAACTTTGTTATTGGCAGTTTTTATACATATAGTACAGTTATTGATATACTACAAAAAAATAAATAGGCTGCATATTCTGTATAGAGTATAGTTCTTTAATTAATTCCTTCATGGTACTACTTATTTTAAGTGGTCTCAATACGCCTTCTCATTGAGCGCTTACACATCTATATATTGCATCTATATATTATAATATATTATTTTACAATTTACAGTTCTTATTATTAGTCTTATTATTAGTGTATAAAAATTAGTTTATAAAAGCAAATTATTAGTCTAAAAAGGCAAAAAAAAATTCCTGGCAATACCTATCTTCCCAGCAAGGTAACTCGCTAGTATTTTTGGCACATTTATGCTTGACTTCCGTGTTCGAGATGGGAACG
>OCTW011583194.1_pt1 | contig 19690 bp, 14 predicted proteins | sample 1539671 | NCBI WGS metagenome assembly OCTW01 (sample SAMN02144230, study PRJEB22623) | gut metagenome | biome: sheep rumen | host: Ovis aries | place: New Zealand
TAAAAGCTGATGCTCGAGACAGCTGCAGCGCACCCTCTGCCGCATGGATCCGGGCTGACCCTCACCGGCACATCATACTGCGCCCGTATCTCGCAAGGGAAAAGGACATAGATACCCTTACACAGACCTTCCTTGAAAACACCGTCAGGTTTTTTGGTATAAAATAAAAGGGTTCGGACACCCAAAGCATCATGCTCCGGATGTCCGAAGAGGAGAAAATGAATTGAGGGGGATCTATCTTACCTTGTCGTCTCTTTTCATGTATGATGATAACACTTCTTTGTGATAGACAAATGAAAGAAAACCGAAAACGCAATAAAAACACATCACAAAGGCAGATCACTGATCCTGCTTCCCGCCTATTATATCATCCGGTGTTATCTCATGGAGCACAGGTTCATCGGGAACGCTCTCCCCTGCTGATACCCCGTCCACTGCCGCTGTACTGTCCTGCGGGACAGAGGCGGTCTCTTTTTTTGTCTTTACAAACACTATTATCAGCATCACCGCTATAACTATGCCCACACCCAGAAGTATAAGAGGCAGTGTAAGGCTCCCCTGCTGATCAAGGCTTGACCTGTATTCAATGACATAGGGGACGATAGCGCTGTCAGCACTGGCTGCATCACCGTAAACATAGGTCATGTACTCCAGGAAAAGGGACTTTGTCTCCTTGTCCATTTCAGTTATCTTGCCCACAACGTGCAGCTGAGACCACACATAGTTTTCCGGCAGCTCCTCCGCCCAGAAGGCCTCAACGATATCATCGGCTATCTCTGACTGGGCATTGGAGAGCTTGAGTGCCACATACTTGCTTGCTACGGTCTCCTCATCACCTGTGGCTAAAAGCGGCAGCACATAGAAATGGGAGGAGGTGCGCTCGCTTGTCTTGATGCCGAAGGTGCTGCTCGTTTCCTGTTCATAGGCAAATTCATCAAGGAGCAGATATATGTCGCTCTCCACATACCGCCCCTTTTCAAAGGACTCTGCTGTCATGCTGTTCACATCCAGCACGCCCTTGTCAATGGCAGCCCTGTCCTGAAGTGCTGATACAAGGATCGCCACACCTGCTATGATAAGTGCCGCTGCCACAGCAGCAAGCCTTATTACCAGACTGTTTCCTCTTCTCATTTTAATGACCCCGTTTCAAAGTTATGTTACCGACGATGCCGCCTATCCGTTCTTTCTGGCATACACGATGCCAAGACCTACTGTTGACATATACACAGTGCCGTATTCATTCATGTCACCCACAACGAATGCACCGTTGCCTGTTCCGCCGAATTCGTGGGCATCATCATTGACACGGTACCAGTTTTCGCCGTTGTCCTCTGTTGCCCATATGCCCTCCGGGGAGCCCTCCTCCTTGGGAGTGCCCCATACATAGATAACATAGGGGTCGCCCTCCTTTGCAGGCTTGCCCAGACCTACTGCCTCACAGTATTTGAGCCCGGGGACGAGCGCCATGTTCTCGCCCTTGTCTGCGGTGGTGATGAGCCCCATGCCCCCTGCGGGGATATACACTCTGCCCTCCTCATCGGGAGATACCGCAAGACGCTTCCAGTCGGAGGAGGAGTCATACTTGCGCTTGAAGGTCTTCCCCTTGTCAGAGGAAACAAAGAACACGCCCTTGGAGCAGGCATATACGGTGTCGGCATCCACGCAGTCCCCTATCAGGTATACATCTGATGCGCCTGCAATGCCGCTTACCTCGTTCCAGGTCTCCCCCCAGTCATCAGTCTGGTAGACGTGCATACCGTTTGAGGGCGACCAGATAAGGGAGGTGCCGTCTGCGTTCAGGGCAAGCTTTCCCTGATAGAGTGTCTTCCCCTCAACGGGAGAGTTTGTGATTGACTTCCAGGTCTTATTGCCGTCGGTGGAGTAGCAAAGCAGCATCTCGGAATCGCTGCCCCCGACCTTTGCCCATATATCGTGGTTCTGCGCCGCAATGGAAAGGCTTGTGGTAGTGCCTATCTGCTTGTTGTGGCGGGTGGCAGGGACGGTTATATCCTCATGTACAAAGCCGTCATAGTCCCCTATCGCACTTACCAGCGGATAATCCTTGTAGCTTACTATATCCAGTGGCACGACCTCCTCAATGCCCCTTGCATTGAAGTAGAACTCCGGCTTTTCATCCCATATGTTGTCACAGGCGAATATGCCGTTGCCTGAGTTCACCATGACATGACCGCTGTCTGCGCTGTCCATTGCAAGGACGGAGCACCAGTGTATGGCATATATTCCTATCCAGTCCATACCATTGGTGGACATGGTGTACTTGTCGGAAAGCTCCTCCCATGTAGCGCCCCCGTCTGTGGAACGGAAGAACACGTCACCGTAGGCGCCGTTGGGCTGCTGCTCCCAGCGTTCACTGGTAACAAGGAGGATATTGTCATCGTTGGAGGGGTCTATCACGATATCACCTATGGTAGCCTTTTCCACAGGCATTTCATAAGCCTCGCCGCTGTCAGTGTCATAGCGGTACAGACCGCCTGTCATGCTGTTCCAGGGGCCTTCGTTGTTGCCGTAGCACACATAGAGCCGCCCCTTGGAATCAAGGTCAAATCGCTGGGGCATATACTTCTGCATATCGTTGGCAGGAGCATATGGCTGCCATGAAGCACCTGCATCCTCGGAAATGTAGATGTTCACATCTCCACGCCTTGATACCCCCGCATAGATGCGAGTGGTCTTTGAGCCGTCTGTCTTTGCAGGGTCAAAGAGGAGGATATTGATGCCGTTCTCGTTGGAGGTGGATGTAACAGGGAAATCAATGCTGTTCCAGGTCTTGCCTCCGTCCTCGGAGCGGATAAGCCCACCGGAACGCCCACCGCACATGATGATGTCGGAGTTGTTGGGGTCTACGGCTATCCTCTCGCCGTTTCCTCTCCCCATGCCGTTGCCGTGGACTCTTATCATATCAGTTACATCGATCTGCTCAAAGGTGCTGCCGTAGTCGTGGGACACCATCATGCAGGTCTTGCCCCCCGAGAAGTAGGATGTACCCGCACACATATACACATTTGCGGCATTGTTTGGGTCAGCGGCTATGCCGTCTATGCCCAGAAGCCCCACATCATCCTTTGAGATGTCGTAGGAAAGGGAAACCCACGCCTTGCTGTCCTTATCCCAGCGGTATGCGCCCCCCACGTCGGTACGGGCATAGAAAAGCCCGGGCTCATTGGTGCTGATGATACCTGTCACAAATCCTCCGCCGCCTATGGACACCTGTCCGAAGGTGTAGTCTGAATTCGCCTCTGATTGCAGGGCTGTTTCAGTCTGCTGCGGTGATGTATCCGTGCCGCCCTTATTGCCGCTCCCTGCGCAGCCTGCCAGTGAAATGGCCATTACGGCTGCTGTGAGCAGTGCCAAAGTCTTTTTCATGTATTGTCCCCCTTAAAGCTTGTGGGTCTTATCATTTGGTGATCCTTGTCGTACACAAGGAAATCGGCAATATAGAATTCCTGCCCGTCCGAGCCCTCAAAGAAGTAGAGGGTCACATCCGAGGAACGCTCCGTGGGATAGTCCGTGCCCAGGATATTTACCACGTCATCAGGCTCATACCCCAGTTCTCCCAGAGTGACGGACTCCTTGCGAAGATACCGTGCATTCTCATCCATCTTTACAGCAAGGTCTGTGAAATAGTCCACCTTTTCCTGTATCGTGTTTTTAAAGGCAGTGTCCGGCAGTGTGACACTGCCCCCGTATTTCTGATCTTTGCCGTCTTCAATATAGAAAATCAGCATCCACCCGTCCATCCTGCCTTTGAGGTTCTGGGACTGGAACAGGCTGCCCGCCGTGTCCCCCAGTGTCCTTGCAGCCTCTTCACTTGGGGAATAGAACACGGGGAGGCGGTGATAATCTACTTTTTCATACCGGGAGCCGGTCTTGGCACAGGCATCATCGATCTCGCCCTTCACCTCGGAGAATACCTTTTCCCCAAGGCTTTTCTCAAAGGAGTCGCTTGTGTCCGGGAAGCTGCCGAAGCTGGCACCGTCAACACTCAGCTCGGACATTCTGCTTGAAACGGTGTAGTCAAAGTCCTGCAAAGTGTCGTGGAGAACGACCCTTGCCCCTTCCTCGCTGTCTGTCTTTGAGATCACAGTACATTCACCGTGCTCCCGCCTTGCACCCTTGATAAGACTGTCAGCACTTTGGGGGCTGCAGGATGCAAGGAGTGCTGCACACAGCACAGCCGCCGCTGCACCCAGTATACCCCTTCTCATGACCGCAGGCTGATATACAGCAGCATACAAGAGAAGAATATACCGGCACACGCCGCTATCAGAGCGATCTTATTGTCTTTTTTCAGACTCTTTTCCTTTTTCATCTCATTCTCCTTTTCCGGGTGTGTCCTCATCTGTGATAATGCGTATAAAGGCATCCTTGGGCACAGGCCTTGAAAAATAGAAGCCCTGCATATAGTCCACGTCCAAAGTGTTCAGCAGCTCTATCTGCTCCGCAGTTTCAACGCCCTCCACAAGTATCTCCCTGCGCATCTGCTTTATCATGTTGACGCTGTTTTCAAGGATAATGCGGCCTGAACCGGCATTGTCCGCACTCCAAAGCATACTCTTGTCTATCTTGATAACATCAAAGTCAAGGGAGAATATGGACTGAAGATTGGAGTATCCTGTGCCGAAATCATCCATGGAAAAGCTGAAGCCCTGCTCCCTGAGCTCGCACACCGTAGTCTGCAGGAGCTTATAGTCGGTAGCCGCCACGGATTCAGTTATCTCAAGGTTGATGGAGCTTTTGTCCACGCCGAATTCCTCGACTATGCCGCTGATGTGAGCCACAAAGCCCGGCTGCATGAACTGCACCACGGAGAGATTCACATTTATGCAGTTGATACCGTGCTGTGCGGGAATGCCGCTCTTGATGAAGGCGCATACCTCACGGAGCACAAAGTCATCCACATCGTCTATAAGGCCGCACTGCTCGGCTATGGGTATGAATTCGCCGGGGTACAGCTCCCCCATCTCCGTATCATGGAGCCTTATGAGCGCCTCCGCCCCGTGGAGCCTGAGCCCTTCAAGGGAGTAGGTGGGCTGGTAGAACACCTCCAGCGTGTGTTGTTCAAGGCCTCTGATTATAGCCTTCTCCACCTCCTTGCGGCGGAGTATGTAGTCAAGGTCGGAGCCTGTCAGCACAGTCTTGGTGTTCCCCGAAGGAACGGGAGAATCTATCATGATGAATGCCTGCTCCACGGTGGAGAATTTCTCAGGCATCTTGGCGTGGAGTATGACCGCCTTTATCATAAGGGGTGTGTCGTTTAAGCTCCAGGGTTCCTTAAAGCGTGCGGTGATCTCATCCATGAGCCAGAGGGCATCAGTCTCGGCTATGTCAGGCAGCGCTATCACATAGGTGTACGGACCTGTGCTGTATATGTAGCTGCGGGGCAGCTTTGTTTTCAGAAAATCAAAGACCAGTATGGGCAGGTCATCCTCCGTGCTGCAGGTGCGCTCGATCTCCTCGCTGTTTGTAATGCGCAGAGCCATGATGTCCACGCTGCGCCCGCCCTTGAGATAGGTCATAAGGTCGCTGTTAAGAGCTTTGCGGTCATATATGCCCGTATCGCTGTCTATGCGGTCGTCCTCGTTTTCGATGGACACCATTACCCCAAGCATGGCAAGAGCCTCTATGAAAAGCTCTATCTTTACGTGGACTGTAAAAAGCTGGATAAGTATGCCGACAGACACCAGCACAAACAGGTACACTATCATGTAGCGGCGCTTCTCGGTAAGGGCACTCCAGGTGTATATAAGCATATACACAGCCGTAACAAGGAACAGTCCCGCCGCAAGGTATATGATGATCTCGCCCTTGCTGCGCATAAATTCCCCGTGCTCGCCGAAGGTATAGACAAAGCCTGTAAGAGGATTGGTCAGCACTGCAAGCTCTGTCACCGCAAATACCGCCGCATATATGATATGCACGGGCTTGCCGAAATCCACAGGGTTTTCCTTGAGCCGCCCGGAACGTGATCTGTCAAACATCCACCCGCTGCGCCTGTCAGCAAATGAAAGTTTCCCGCACACACCGAGTACATACAGATAAAAGAGGGGTGCCAGCATACTGTGGAAGGCAAAGTACAGGAAGGTGAACGCCTTGTAGGCACCGCCGTCAATGCCGTCCTTGGTGCCGTATACATCAATGCTGGTTTTGGCAAGCTCTGTAATGCCGTTGAGGGTAAGCACCATGAGCATCCCCACGAACACCTTGTTCCTCAGCTTGTCCGTGCGCTTCTGCGCAAAGGTAAAGAATACCGATGTAAGGCAGATGATAGATGTAGCCAGTGCAAATGCAAGATTCAGACCGTCAGATATTTCAAAACCGGTTCCCATGACATCACCACCCTGTGATATGCTACTTGGAGCTTAGGTCTGAGGGTTTTCCTCTAATTTGTTGAATATGCCCCGCGCGGCAAAGCTTATGGTATAGATCACCAGCACAGGGCCTACGAGTATGCCTATGATCAGGGTATGCATATTGAATATCAGCACTGCCACCTCAAAGGCTACCGCAATGATGAGCAGCACCGAACGGAGAAAGAATTTCATTGATATGCGGAATGAATTCTTTATGGTATTGAAAAAAGTGTTCTCATAGCGTGCCATGAGGGGATAGACATAGAGCAGGGAAAAGGAGAAGATATATGCCGCAAATATGCCTATGCATAAAAATACCACACTGTGCTCTTTAGCTGCTGAGAAAAGCTGGAAATCAAGGTACACCGCCCATGCCGCAAGGATGGTAAGAAGTCCCATGGGGATGCCCATTTTAAGGTTGTCCTTAAAGCCCTTCCAGAATTCGGGCCAGATGTGACCCTCTTCCTCGTCGAGCATTCTCCTTGTGACTGCAAACACTGCGGCAGTGGAGGCTCCCACAGTTATCACGGGCAGGCTGAACACCACCCAGAGAAAATTCAGGAACACGCACTGGGTGAGCCTTTGCATAAAACGGTACAATGCACCGTCGGGGCTGAATATCTTCATTGAATGACCTTCACAATCATATGGCAGTACAGAAGCCGCTCTCCCGACGGATCCGCCGCAGGCAGAGAGCACCTCTGATATACATATTTTTCCTTATACTATTTTATCACAATATGCCTTCTTTGTCAACAGTCTTGCAAAAGGCTTGCCTGCCGCATTTATACCAGCCATGCCCCACACTTTGAGCAAAAGTAACAAACTTAGACATTTTACAGTAAATTTTTGTCATAAATGCTATTGCATTGAAGTGTGTTTTATAGTATAATGTATAGGTGTATATGTATCTGCAAAGCACGATACTGAGATTTTGGCTTATAGATAAAAGGAAAGATCATGGACAACAGAAAAACAAGAAAGCCGTCCCCCGGAAAGGGCGGCAGCAGGGAGCACAGCCGCACAGAGAGCCGCAGGCGCCCTGAGAGAGAGGAAAAAAGGCTCCCTGCCGAGGATATACAGCAGGCTCCCGAGGGGCTTATCATAGGAAGGAACCCTGTGCTTGAAGCACTCAAGGCAGGAAAGCCCATAGACACCCTTTACATCGACCCTGAGGCAACGGGCAGCATACGCTCTATCGTGCGCATTGCCCGTGAGAGGGGCATAGTGGTAAAGAGCGTGAGCGGCTCCAAGCTGTCCCAGATGTGTGAAAATGCAGCACATCAGGGGGTAATAGCATCAGGTGCCTGTGCTGAATATGTGACCCTGGAGGATATTCTGAACATATCCCGCAGGAAGGGCACAAAGCCCTTTATCATCGTATGCGATGAGATAGAAGATCCCCACAATCTGGGGGCTGTGATACGTACCGCGGAGGCAGCCGGCGCAGACGGGGTGATCATCCCCAAAAGGCGCAGTGCCTCCCTCAACGCCACTGTATTCAAGACCTCGGCGGGTGCTGCAAGTCTTGTGCCCGTTGCAAGGGTGCCCAACATCGTAAATGCCCTTGAAGAGCTGAAAAAGCAGGGGGTATGGGTATTCGGCACGGCTATGGACGGCGCTGACTACACAACAGCCGACCTTACCGGGGCAGTGGCTCTGGTGATAGGGTCGGAGGGCACAGGGATGAGCAGACTGGTGAGGGAAAAGTGCGATCACCTGGTGTCCCTGCCCATGAACGGGAAGATAAATTCCCTGAATGCGTCTGTTGCGGCAGGCATATTCATGTACGAAGCTGTAAGACAGCGCAGGGGATGACCCTTTACGAATAAGATTGGAGGTACGATCTTTGGAAAGCAAAGATTATTCTCTTGACGATATACTGGATGAATTCGGGAACGCTCCCCACAGCGGCGGGGAATCGGTGGACGATATCCTTGAAAGCTACAGCGCCACGAAGAGCTTTGCGGAATCAGGACTTCAGGAGATATTTGACAGCCGCAGCTCCAGCACGGACATTGACATAAGCGACATCAACATCTCCATGCCATCGGACTACCCCTCTCCCGAGGAGATACGCCGCAAGGCAAAGGATATAACCCAGGTGCCCGATGAGGAGCTTTCTCCCGAGGACAGGAAGAAGAAATCCCGCCAGATAGACTATGAGATCATGAGCGGCGACTACGAGCGCAAGTACATCCCCGACGAGCTCAAGACCTCAATAGAGCTGCAGGCGGAGCAGCTTGACAAGCAGGGGGAGGGTGCCCTTATACCCGAAGCCCCTGCGGCAGAAGCCCCGATCTCAGATGATGAAGCAAAGGGCGCACAGGCAGAGGAAGCTGCAAAGCCTGCCGAAGCGGCGGAGGAGCAGACAGAGCCGGAGGAAACGGAGGAGGTCACAGCACCGCCCAAAAAGCGGGGTCTGTTCGGATTCCTGTTCAAAAAGAAGAAGGCAGATGACAGGTTCTCCGATGACGGTGTATCCGACCTGAAAGGGCTTCACTCCATATATGAGGATGAGGACGACTTTGACCTGAAATACGGCGACACTCCCCTTTTCAGCGAGGAGGAGCGGGATGCCCTCATAGGCGAGGAGCACAGCATCCCCTATGAGATAGGACCCGAAGCAGGCCGCTCCCTCTCCGAGAAAATGGAGATGGAGGACGAATACAGCGAAAGATACGGCGAGACAAAGCACACTGCCAGAGCCGAGAAGCAGGAAAGGAAGGAACAGGCGAACATCACCGGGGAGCCTCCGATAGAGTTCGGCCACCGCCCTGACCCTGTGGATACGGAAAACCCCTTTGACAAATATTCATCCATTGACGATATAGAGCAGATACTCACCCAGTACGACAACAAGCAGAAGCAGCGCCAGACCAAAAACGACACCAGTCCCTTGAAGAGCTTTTCGGGCATATTCAACAAGCTGATGGCAAAGGACGAGAATTCCGGCGGCAACAGCGAGCTGTCCGACAAGAAGATAAAACGGGTATCCTCGACCGTGCCCCCCATTGAGAGAAAGCGCATCTCGGATGTGAAGCTGGACATTGACGGCAAGGTGCTTGAAGACACCTTCCCCCGGGTGATACCCACAGGCGACCCGGAGCTTGACAAGCTCAATGAGCTGAAAGCCCGCCGCACACGGAAGGTGGAGTCCTTCTCCCCCCAGTGGGAGGGAGCCGAGGAGCCTGCAAAGAAGGAGGAGCCTGAGACACCGCCTCCTGTCATAGAGGATTTTGAGAGCCTTACAGATGCGCCCTCCATTGCAAATCACATAGAGCAGCAGAAGAACAAGCTGGTCATCCGCCTGCTCATACTTGTACTGTGCTTTGCGGTGACTGCCTACATCGCATTTGCCAATGACTTCTCCCTGCCCATACTCCAGACTATACCGGGCATAGACAAGAAATCAAACCCGGACAGCTTCCTGTTTATCAATCTGGTGCTGGGTGTGATAGCAGGCATAGCCTCCTATCAGACTGTTTCAAACGGCATCGGGAAGCTGCTCTCCCTGAAGGCTGACTGCGACTCACTTTCAGCCCTTGCTCTGGTTTCCAGTGCCATAACCGGCATGGTGGCGCTTTCGGACACGAATATGATAAGGGGCAGCTTTGCCTTTGTATATGTGCCTGTGGCAATAGGCTCACTGATGTTCAACACCATAGGGAAGCTGCTCATCATAAGCCGCACACAGCGCAGCTTTGCAAACATCTCCGGGGACAACGAGCACTATGCCCTGTTCGTGTGCGAAGACGAGGCACGGGCACAGGACTTTACAAGGGGTGCCCTTGCTGATATACCCGTGCTTGCCTGCATGAGAAAGACGGAGGTGATAACAGGCTTCCTGCGCTCCTCCTATTCAAGCGACAGCACAGACAGATTCTGCCGCAAGATGTCGCCCATAATACTCATCGCATCTACGGTGATAGCTGTCATAGCGGGTATACTTGCCCGCACCGAGCACGGCTCCCTCGGGGCATTCTGCGTGGGGCTGTCCTCCTTCTCCGCAGTGGCTGCCATATGCTCCTGCTTTTCCATCATGCTGGTGGTGAACCTGCCCATGGAACGTGCATCCCGCTCCTATGCCCGCAAGCAGGGCGCTATCATCGGCTTTGACAGCATAGACGAATTCTGCGATACCAACTGTGTCCTTGCGGATGCAGGGCAGATATTCCCGGCGGGAAGCATAAAGCTCATCAACATCAAGTCCTTCCCCGACACCAGCATAGATGAAGCCATACTCCAGGCGGCAAGCCTTACGCATCAGTCAGGCAGCATACTTGACAGTATGTTCTATGAGATAATAGGCGGCAAGACGGAGATGCTCAGCCATGTGGAAAGCTATCTCTATGAGGATTCCATGGGACTTTGCGGCTGGATAAACAACAAGAGAGTGCTGCTTGGCAACAGGGAGCTTATGCAGAACCACAGCATAGAAGGTCTCCCCTCCCTTGCTAAGGAAGGCGAATACACAAAGAACGGCCGCATTGCTGTGTACCTGTCCATTTCGGGGCAGCTTTCCGCAATGTTCATTATCGAGCTTACCCCTGCATACAGCATAGGCAATGCACTCAGGGAGCTGCACAAGAGCAATATCCCCGTTATGCTCCGCTCCGTGGATTCCATGCTGACCGTGAACAGGCTTTCGGAGCTGTTTGACGTATCTCCCTCCCTGTTCAAGCTCATTCCCTTCAGATACCACGCACAGTGCCAGGAAACAGTGGACTTTGCCCCAAGGCAGGATGCAACACTTGCCTGCTCCGGCAGCTTCCCCGCCTTTGCTTCACTGGTAATGGGCGCCAACCGCCTGAGAGGCACCATTTCCATAGGCATAGCCCTGCAGGCGGCGGCAATATTCGTAGGCATCCTTCTGGTGCTGATACTTGTGCTGCTGGGGGCTTCCTCACAGCTTACAGTCACCATGGCGCTTATCTACAATCTGTGCTTTGCAGCAGTCTACTGGATATTCCAGCTTTTGCGAAAGGTATGACAGACAAAAGAAACCGGCATCGGGAGCTCCGATGCCGGTGTTTTTATACTGTTTCCTGTGTCCGTGCCTTTTTCTGGTATATAGCCGCTTCAAGACTTCTCAGTCGTATCTTCACAGCGCCCAAGTTGCTTATCTCGTCGATCTTCAGCTGGGTGTAGAACTTGTCCTTGCTCTCCAGTATGGAGCGCACCTCATCGGTGGTGATGGCATCTATGCCGCAGCCGAAGGATACAAGCTGCACCAGCTCCATATCAGGCTGTGTGGTGACGTACTGAGCCGCCCTGTACAGCCTTGAATGGTATGTCCACTGATTGAATACGTGGAGCTGGGGAGTGGGGGCAAGGTCACACACGCTGTCCTCGGTGATGACCGCCATGCCAAGGGTGGTGATGAGCTTGTGTATGCCGTGGTTTATCTCAGGGTCGATGTGGTAGGGTCTGCCGCTTATTACGATTATGGGTATCTCACGGCGGCGAGCCTCCTCGATTATCTCCCTGCCCTTCCGGTTGATGTCTTCCCTGAAAGCCTCAAGGGATGCCATAGCCGCCTCCCACGCCTCATATACATCCTTCTTTTTAAGATCAAAGCGGGCAAAATCCTTGCACACTGACTGGGCTATGTGCTTTTTCAGATTTATGTTCATGTAGGGCATGAAGAAATTGTCGGAATTAAGCTCCGGGATGTTGGCCTTCAGCAGCTCGGGATAATACGCCACAACAGGGCAGTTATAGTTGTTGTCCCCCTTTTTCTCATCTATGTTGTAGGTCTCGCAGGGGTAGAAGATTATGTCAACGCCCTTTTCAAGCAGGTCTATTATGTGTCCGTGGGCAAGCTTTGCAGGATAGCAGACCGTATCTGAGGGTATGGTGTGCTGTCCCTTGAAATAGGTCTTTCTGGTGGACTCATCGGAGAATGTCACCTGAAAGCCCAGCTTGTTGAAGAATGTCTTCCAGAAGGGCAGCTGCTCATAGAAATTGAGCACCAGAGGCAGCCCTATATTCGCCTTGGGAGAATCGGGACCCGGCTCTGCCATTATCTTCTTTATAAGCTCATATTTGTACTCATAGAGTGAGGGTGCCTTGTTGTCGTTCTTTATGCCTGCGCCCTTTTCGCACTTGTTGCCGCTGATGAAGCGCCTGCCTCCGGCAAAGGTGATGATGTTGAGCTGGCACTTTGCGGTACAGCCGCCGCAGGTGCGCATCTTGGAGGTGTAGGTGAACTCCTCCAATGCCTTCTCATCTATGATGGAGGACTTTTCCCTGCCCTGTGCCGCAGATGTTTCCATGGAGTAGATAGCCGCACCGAGAGCGCCCATAAGCCCTGCCACTGCGGGGCGGAGAACTTCATGACCTATTTCAAGCTCAAATGCCCTGAGCACCGCATCATTGAGGAACGTACCCCCCTGTACCACGATGTTCTTCCCCAGATCCTCTGCGGAATTGGCACGGATAACCTTGTATATGGCATTCTTGATGATAGAGGAGGAAAGTCCGGCGGATATATCCTCCACAGAGGCGCCGTCCTTCTGTGCCTGCTTGACGGAGCTGTTCATGAACACGGTGCAGCGGGAGCCTAAGTCCACAGGTCTTTCGGCAAAAAGCCCCAGCTTTGCAAAGTCGGCTATATTGTAGCCAAGCGCCTCCGCAAAGGTCTGTATAAAGGAGCCGCAGCCCGATGAACAGGCTTCGTTGAGCATGATGCTGTCTATGGCATGGTTCTGTATCTTGAAGCACTTCATGTCCTGACCGCCGATGTCGATGATGAAATCCACATCCGGGCAGAAGTAAGATGCTGCCTTGTAGTGGGCAACAGTCTCCACCAGGCCGTAATCTATGCCTACCCCCGCCTTGATAAGCTCTTCCCCGTAGCCTGTTACGGCAGAGGAGCGTATCCTTGTATCCTTGTTCATTATGGAGTACAGCTTTTTCAGCTGATCCACTATGACCTCAAGAGGCTGTCCCTTATTAGCCTGATAGTGGCTGTAAAGCAGCTTGTGATCAGGGGTGATGAGCACCAGCTTTGTGGTGGTGGAGCCTGCATCTATGCCTAAGTAGGCATCACCCTTGTAGGTGGATATATCCGCCTTTTCAAGGTCGTACACCGCATGGGAGCGGACGAACTCCTCGTATTCCTTCTCGCTTGTGAACAGCCTTTTGCCGGTGATGATGGTATCAGATACCTTGGCATTCTCTATGCGGCTGATGATCTCATCGGCGGTAAATTCGTCACTCTGTGCCTGTGCGGCATAGAGGGCGCTGCCGTATGCCATGAAGCACTGTGCATTTTCGGGGAATATGGCGTGCTCTTCGTCAAGGGACAGGGTCTTTACAAAGTTTCTCCCAAGCCCCTTTATAAAGGACAGAGGGCCTCCGAGAAACAGCACCTTCCCCTTTATCTCACGCCCCTGTGCAAGACCTGATACAGTCTGATCCACAACAGCCTGGAAAATGCTGTCAGCGATGTCCTCACGCTTTGCCCCCTGGTTAATAAGGGGCTGTATATCGGACTTTGCGAACACACCGCACCGTGATGCGATGGGATATTTCTTCTCCGCATGGGAGGAGAGCTCGTCCATTTCATCAACGGTTATGCCCAGAAGTGTCGCCATCTGGTCAATGAAAGCACCCGTACCCCCGGCACAGGAGCCGTTCATGCGCTGCTCCACGCCGCCTGTGAGGAAGATTATCTTTGCATCCTCGCCCCCAAGCTCTATAACGCAGTCTGCATCCGGATAGTCCTTCTTTACGGAGATAAACGCAGAATGCACCTCCTGCACGAAGGGCAGCCCTGCCGCATTGGCAAGACCTAAGCCCGCAGAGCCTGTAATAGCCATTCTGAACCGTGCATCGGGGTAAAGGGCTGATATCTCCTTCACCTGCTCCGCAGTAGTCTCCCTTACCTTGGAGAAGTGGCGCTGATATCTGGAGTGTATGATCTTACCCTCGTCGAGTATTACTGTCTTAACAGTGGTGGAGCCTACGTCAACTCCCAGATCGTAAACCTTGCTCATCAAAATTTTCCTTTTCAACCTTTGTATTTTATCTTGATAAAAGATGCTATCTCATCTGCTATCTGAGCGGGGCTTGCCGTCCCGTCCGCAGTATACTGGGAATGGGCGGTGTAAAGCACCTTGCGCTCGTTGTACAGCGTTTCCAGTGAGGCTCTTGTGTTGGATACCACCAGCGGCCGCCCCTCATCGTTCCTGATGCGCTCATAGCAGACATCAAAGGGGGTGTCTATCAGCACTACACAGCCGTGCTCCGCTGCCAGCAGGGCATTTTTCTCCCTAAGCATGGCACCGCCTCCGCAGGCTATGACACCGCCTATATCGCCAAGCTCGCCTATTGCGGCAGTCTCACGGTCACGGAAGTATTCCTCCCCCTTTTCCCTGAAAATGGCGGGGATGCTCATTTTCTCACACTGTACGATGTAGCTGTCCATATCGGTGTACCTTGACCCCAGCTTTGCGGCAAGTATCTTGCCCACTGTGGTCTTCCCGCAGCCCATAAAGCCGCATAAATACACGGTCATTCCATTTCACCATCCTGCAAAACGCTGATTTGCCAAAATCAGAATATATTATACCACATATACATGAAAAAATCAATACTTTTTTTGTTCCTTCCCTCAGTCTCTCATCTGCAAAGAAGTTCCCGCATGTTTCATCAACGAAAAGCGCCCTCTCTGCAAGTTCAGAAAAGGCGCTTATGACCAGCGGATGCTTCCGGGCAAGTCAACCCTGATTGCCTATCCACCACTCGGGTGTCAGCTCACCTAAGGTCATCACTCTGTCACTTTCATAGTCCAGCATTATCTCTATGTCCTTATAGCTGTCCGGCATCAGCTGAACCATCAGCTCACGGCACGCTCCGCAGGGAGCACCCCTGCCCTTTACAGGCGGTATGCACAGCACCTTTGCTATCGTCTGCTCACCGTTTGTAAGCATATTGAAAACTGCGTTCCTCTCTGCACATATCCCAAGCGTAGAGCAGGTATCTATGCATACACCTGTATATATCTTCCCGGAGCCGGAAAGGATCGCAGCGGACACCTCCCCTGCTGTCACATAGTCTGATATCCTGCGGGGCGCAAGAACAGCCCTTGCCGCTTCATACAGCCTGTCCCAATCCCACTGATCCCTTGTCAGGCTGCTTACATGACCTGTCCTTTTCTCGTGCATCAGTGGTACGTCCACATTCTCCGATCTCCACTGATAGCGGAATCCGCATTTCTCCTGAACACGCTTGGACTTAGTGTTGCCCTCGTAATAGCCGATCCAGACTCTCTGCATACCGCAGTCCTCAAAAGCGTGGCGGAGCATTTCCTTTACAGCTTCCGGCATTATCCCACGCCCCCAGAAGGGCTTTCCCAGCCAGTAGCCCATCTCACATTCATCATCACGGTCTGTCATGTCGGTGTGCCCGTTCAGTTTCAGCTCAATAGTGCCTATTGCCCTGCCGTCTTCTTTCAGACAGACAGCATACGCCTCTTTGCCACCCAGTACGTTTTTGATCACGTCAAGGCTTTCCTCAACGTTTTTATGGGGCGGCCACCCCGCTATGGGACCCACATCCGGATCACTTGCATATCTGTACATATCCTCCGCATCGCCTTCTTCCCAAGGGCGAAGGATCAGACGTTCTGTTTCAAGGACTTTTCTTATTTGCTTTTCATATACTCTTGATATCTCCCCGTTCATATCCTTCATCTCCGTTTTGAACGTGCAGCCGTATTTTTCATATAGACCCATGTGTGTGGTGGAAATATAGAAGGCGGAAAAGCCGTCTTTTTCTGCAAGCCGTTCTGCTTCATCCATCAGCAGCCCTGCATAATGATGTCCTCTGTGTTCCGGGAATGTATATACAAATCCCACCCAGGGAGCAAGATCTGTACACGGTATATCGTCTTTCTCTGCATATGTGCAGAAAGAGATCAGTTCATCGCCCTCTGTCAGAAGCAATACCTTTGATCTGCCGCCGGCAAATTCTGAGAAGGTTTGCCTGTTTAGCATCTCGTGGAGAAATCGTGCTGCTGCCCAGTCGCTTCTGTTTATCTCACTCAGCCAGTGTTCCCTTCTGTCACTTTCAAAATAGTCGATTACCTTCATTGATGTCCTCCATTTTCCGTCTTTCTTTCCAGAACATATGTTCACTTCTTTTTCAATACAGCAAGTGCCGCATAATGGAGCACTTCAAACTCCGCTGGTGCGATCCTTTCAAGCAGGGCGATGTGCTCACCTTCCCACTTTTTCAGCTCCTCACCTGAAAGGGATGCACCAACCCCACGGCAGGCCTTCATCCTTCCGTGCCAGCTCTCCCTTGTGAAGGGTATCATCACATCATATTCCTCATGGTCTTCCAGTTCAAAATAGCGGTAACAAACATCAGGTATCCATATGGGCTTTCGTGTCTCTCCTGCTCCCGACCACTTTGGACTGTATTTCAGCACCAGCTCCTCGCTTGCCCCTGCAATTTCGTCTTCAAAGGGGAGCCACGCCATATAAAGTATCAGCAGTTTCCCCTCCGGCTTCAACAGATCATACAGCACAGGCATGACCTTTTCGTGATCGAAATACCAGAAGCACTGACACGCCGTGACAACATCGAATGAAGCCTTCGGGAAGCTGATATTCTCAGCAGATACCGCCTGAAAATCTATATCTTTATTTTCTGCTGCCGCCATTTGCTTTGCCGCAGCAATCTGCTCCGGGGAAATGTCCGTGCCTGTCCATTTGGCACCATAGCGGTACATATTCCTCGGGAGCACACCTGTCCCCGTGCCCAGGTCAAGCACCCTCTGACCCTGTATGCAAAGCCCTCTGTCAACTATCTTCCGGTAGAATATCTCAGGATATATATCCCTGTATCTGGCATATTCCCTTGATGTTCTCCCCCAGTCAAAGGCTTTGCCCCCGTCTATCCTCTTATCCGAGATCTCCATATCGCCCACATCCCTTATTACATGATTTATTTCAAAGTATGATGAATATTCATTATTGTACTATATAATATTCAAAAAGTCAAGACCGATCCGGATGTTAACATATCCTCATATGGCAATACCCCCTGACAGTTGCTTATGTCAAGAGCTTTTTTGATATTCACAAAAAGCTTTACACCCCTCCCCAAAAAAGGCTTTGTTTACAGATATAGATATGGTTGCTCATGCTGCACCACAGCTAAAATACGTATAAGTCCATATGCATCTTTCACAAAAGGAGCTTTGCGATTATGACAAATCAGGAGATAAACAGGCTCTCTGCCCCGGTGGTGCAGGGATAAGGCTATTCTTTTCGGGTGATTGACATTCTCAATAGCGTTTGGTATAATGTTTGTATAGGGTAAGCACTCGGTTTGCTCGTGAATTTGGTGTTTAGGAGTGATTGGATGAAAAATAGGAAACGACCTGATCCTAACAAAGTTCACCCTATCAATGGGTACGATAAAGAGATCTATATCAAGCCTACGATCAACAACCCCCACATTATTGTGGGTGATTTTTCATATATAGCTGATTCAGACTTTGAGAGTCATGTCACACACCATTACGAATGGAACGGCGATAAGCTGATAATCGGCAAGTTCTGCCAGATAGCGGCGGGCGTTGAGTTTGTTATGAATGGTGCAAATCATCAGATGAACGCTGTGTCTACTTTTCCGTTCTATACGCTGGAAGGCTGGGATATGGAGCCGCCTGCAATGGCTGACCTGCCCTTAAAGGGAGATACGATCATTGGAAATGATGTGTGGATAGGTCAAAATGCCGTCATTCTCCCCGGCGTTCACATTGGTGACGGTGCGATCATTGGTGCAAACAGCGTTGTAGGCAGAAATGTTGAACCGTATACGATCGTTGTCGGCAATCCTGCAAAGGTACTTCGTAAGCGGTTTGATGATGAGCTGATAGGACTGTTGCTCCGTTTCAAATGGTGGGATAAAAGCGTTGATGAAATAAATGCGTTGATACCCATTCTCACTTGCAGTGATCTTAACAGGGTAAGAGAGGAGCTGAAAGCAAGGCTATGATCATACTGATAACCGGAGCATCACACACAGGCAAAACGCTACTTGCACAAAAGCTGCTTGAAAAGTATCATTATCCGTATCTGTCAATAGACCACCTGAAAATGGGGCTTATCAGAAGCGGACAGACTGACCTGACACCTTATGATGACGATAAGCTGACAGACTATTTGTGGGCTATCATAAAAGAAATGATAAAGACTGCCATCGAGAACAGGCAAAACCTGATTGTAGAAGGCTGCTATGTTCCGTTTAACTGGAAAGACAGCTTTGATGAGGAACATTTATCTCAAATCAAATTCATTTGCCTTGTAATGAGCAGCTCGTACATTGAAACACATTTTGCTGACATGATAGGCAATGAAAATGTGATCGAAAAGAGATTGCCTGATGAGGACTTTACGATTCAGTTTGTGAAGCAGGAGAATGAGCATTATCTGAAGACCTGCACACTATACGGGCTTGACTACATTCTTATCGATACAGACTATTTGGAAAATGTCCGTGCCGGAGTGGATAGAATAATGAAATAGGCATATGCGGATTGGACAGGGAGAATTCATTATGAATGACTGGTTTACTGTTGAGGAGATCGACACAGAAACTTTTGCTATTAGTGAATATCAGCATTGGGAAGAAACGCATTGCTATTTGATATGCGGACAGGAAAAAGCCTTTCTGATCGACACCGGATCGGGGATCTCAAACATCAGGAGCGTTGCCCTTCGTTTGACTACGCTCCCCATTACAGTGCTTACCACGCACGTTCATTGGGATCATATCGGAGGGCATCAACAATTCGAGAATATTGCTGTTCATATGGCAGAAAAAGAATGGATAGCAGACGGCTTTCCTCTTTCGCTGAAGGAAGTGAAGGAACAGCTTACAAGGATTCCTTGCAAATTTCCGAAGGATTTTAATATTGATACATACAAAGTCTTTCAAGGTGAACCTAAAATCATCTTACAAGACGGTGACTGCTTCGATTTGGGTGGGCGAACAATTCAGGTAATACATACACCGGGGCACTCTCCCGGACACTGTTGCTTTTATGAGCCGGAGAGAAAGTATTTGTATTCAGGCGACTTGATCTACAAAGGCAGCCTTGATGCATTTTATCCAAGCACCGATCCTCTGCTTTTTCGTCGATCTGTAAAACGACTGATGGACTACAATATCAACAGAGTTTTTCCCGGTCACCACGAGTTAGATATACCTGTTTCAATGATCAGTAAGATCGAAGCTGCTTTTTCACTGTTAGAAGGGCAGGGACAACTGAAACAAGGGAACGGTTTATTTGAGTT
>OCTW011547218.1_pt1 | contig 19687 bp, 15 predicted proteins | sample 1539671 | NCBI WGS metagenome assembly OCTW01 (sample SAMN02144230, study PRJEB22623) | gut metagenome | biome: sheep rumen | host: Ovis aries | place: New Zealand
TTCATAAAATATTATTTTTTATGAAAAAGGAATATGAAAAAGATAATAAAAAATAATAAATTATTGATATTTGGTTTAATTGTAGGAATATTAATATCTAGTACAACAGTATATGCTACTATATTATTTAATTCAAGAAATGTAAAATATAGTAATGCAAATAGTGGGCTTAAAGATAGTAATAATAATGATGTAACTGATGTACAAACTGCAATTGATGAATTAAGTAAAAAAGCAAAAAAAGTATGTCCTAAAAATGCTTTATGTGAATGGAAAAAAACATGGAGTGAAGTAGCAGTAGGAGATTATGTACAAATGACACCAAATCCAGGGACATTAGATTCAAGTAATAGATATGCAACAGATACAAGTAAGACAGGATATTCAAGTGTACAGTATATATATCCAAAAGAATTAAATTTATGGAGAGTAATAAAGAAAAATACTAATGGTACAATAGAAATGGTATCAGAATATGTATCAAGTACAAATGTATATTTTGGAACAAGTGCAACAGGAACAACAGGAGATACCGCAGGAGTAAAAGCATATGCAAATTTCGTAGGATATTTAAATACACTAGCAAATCAATATCAAAATCCAACATATACAACATCAGCAAGACATATGGGATATAATGGACAAACAGAAGTAATAAGTGATACAAGTGCATTTGATGGAAGTAGTAATGATGCACCATGGACAAGTAGTACAACTTCTGCAGCAAATCAACTACCAAGTAATGAATCACTTGGAGGAGGAGATACAATGTATGCATATGATACAGCAGTAGATACAGGACTAGTACAAGTAGCATATGGAAATAAAGGCTCTTCATCATTAGTAGCAAAGAAGTGTAATAATACAAGTTGTAGTAATCCAACAACAGCAGCAACATACTGGTTAGCATCTCGTAGCTATTACTATAGCAGCTCTTACTTCGGCTTCTGCGGTCGTTACGTGAACGCTAGTGGAAGCATCAGCAACAACGGCCTTCGCGACTATTACAGCAGTAGTTGGAGAGATTACTCTTACGGTTATGCCCTTCGTCCAATAGTTACTCTAAAATCAGGGCTTAATCCAGAAGATGCTCCTGGGACTAAAGAACATCCATTTATATTAGAATAAAGTTCAAAAATGAACTTTTTTTCATTTTTATAGGGGAATTTCTAATATAAATAGCGAATATTATATTAGGAGGTATTTTATGTGAAAGAAAACTATTATGATGAAATAAAAAAATTTAATAAAAAGTGAAGTATATGATAGATTAAAAGATTATTCAAAAGATAAGCATAAAATTAGTGTTTATTATGAAACAGGTAGACTTTTAAGTATCGCAGGTAAGGAATATGGTAAAAATATAATTAAACAATATTCTAAAAAATTAACAATTGAATTAGGAAAAGGGTATACTCAATCTAGATTAAGATATTTTAGGAGATTTTATGATGTCTTTTCAAAATGTCCGACACTGTCGGACAAATTGTCATATTCTCATTATTGAGAATTGATATGAATATAAAAACTACAGATGAAAATGATACAGTAGGTATTATTATATGCAAACAAGATAATGAATATGTTATTAAATATTGTTCTGATAATAGGATAATATCTAGAGAATATTGCTTGGAGGTATAAAATGAATTATTATAAAGAAATAAAAGATATACTTATAAATAATGAAATAAATAAGAAAGTAAAAGATTATAGTAAGAATAAAGTAGAACTTGAATCTTACTATAATGTAGGTAAACTATTATTTGATGCGGGTAAACATTATGGAGAGAGAGTAATAAAAGAATATTCAATTAAGTTAACAAAAGAGTTAGGTAAAGGTTATGGATTGAGAAATTTATATAATATGAGGCTATTTTATATATTTTTAAATGATAGATTAATTTTGCAGCCAATGGTTGCAAAATTAAATTGGACATCAATTTGTATAATTATGAATATTAAAGATATAAATAAACAAAAATATTATATAGATTTAATGGTCAATAATACTATAACTAAAAGAGAACTTCAAGAAAGAATAAAAAACAAAGAATATGAGAGATTACCTGAAGAAACTAAGTTAAAACTAAAAGAAAAAAAAGATTTAAACATTACTGATAAAATAAAGAATCCGATTGTTATTAAGAATAATAATGTGGATATTAATAATATAAGAGAAAAAGTACTTCAAAGAATAATACTTGAAGATATAGAAAACTTCTTAAATCAGCTAGGAAGTGGATATGCATTTATAGGTAGTGAATACAAGATTAAAATAGGTAATAACTATAATTATATAGATTTATTACTTTTTAATATAGGATACAACTGTTATGTTGTTGTGGAGCTAAAAATAACACCTTTAAAAAAAGAACATATAGGTCAAATAGATATATATATGAATTATATTGATAAAACATTAAAAAAGGTAAATCAAGATAAAACAATTGGACTTATTATATGTAAGAAAAATGATGAATATATAATAGAATATTCATCAGATAATAGAATAATTGCAAGAGAATATGAATTGTGTTAAAATATGTGTGAAAAATGTTAAGTTATAAAAAATAAAATAAAGACTTTAAGTCTTTTTTTATTTGTGATATAATTTCTTTAGTAGGGTGAAGGAAATGAATAAAAAGGAATTTAAAACTTTAGATGAACAATTAGATATATTTGAAGAAAAAGGTTTAGTTATCAATGATAGAGAAAAAGCTAAAGATATTCTTTTAAGAGAGAACTATTTCTTTATTAATGGTTATAGATTTATTTTTATGATTTCAAATACTAACAGAAGATTTATTAATAATACGACTTTTGAAGAATTATATGCATTATTTAACTTTGATAGAGAATTTAGAAATGTATTATTTAAAAATTTATTGATTATTGAAAATAATATTAAAAGTATAATTAGTTATAAATTATCTATTAAATATGGTTATAAAGAGAAAAATTATTTAAAGGCATCTAATTTTACTCAAGATAGAAAAGAACAAAGAAGAGTAAGTGATGTTATTAATAAGATGAATAGGCAAATTAGAGTTAATGCTCAAAATCATTCCGCTACATATCATTATTTAAACAACTATGGTTATATTCCTTTATGGGTATTAGTTAAAGTATTATCTTTTGGTCTAATTAATGAATTATATGGAATACTTAAACCTGAAGATAAAGAAGAAATATCTCATATATATAATTTATCTATAGATAATATGGAAGTATATTTATCGTTACTTGCTAATTATAGAAATTTATGTGCACATGAAGATATAGTTTATGATCATAAAACTCAAAAATATGTAGATGAAACAATATATCATGAAAAATTAGGTATAAAAAAGAATTCTTTAGGAGAATACTTAAAGGGAAGAAATGATATTTTCTCTTTAATAATAATCTTAAAACAAATGCTTGATAAAGATAGATTTACAAGAATGATGAATGAAATTAATCTAAAATTTCAAGATTTATCGTGGGAGCTTAAATCAATAAATATTGAGAAAGTATATGATTATATGGGATTTCCATATAATTATATGGATATAATAGAAATGTAAGGAGAATTAAAATGGATAAAAGAAGAACTTATTTTAAATATTTTATATTTTATGTATTTACTATTTTTTCTTCAATATTAGCCGTTATTATATATTTATATTATTTTCCAGTTAATTCAAAAGTAATAACTGAAAATAAGACAATTAATGAAACAAAATTAACAGAAGAATCAATAGAAAGTTCAATAGAAAGTGTATATGATTCAGTAGTAACAGTTGAGTCATATAGAAATAGCCAAAATATAGGAAGTGGGACAGGTTTTATATATAAAGTTGATAATAGTAAAGGTTATATTTTAACTAATCATCACGTTATTGATGGTGCGGATAAGATTGAAGTTATTTTAAATAGTAAGGAAACTGTTGAAGTAAAATTAATTGCTAGTGATGAATATGCTGATATAGCAGTTTTATCAATAAATAAAGATAAAGTTACAAAAGTAGCTAAATTTGGAGATAGTGATAGTGTAAAACTTGGCTCTACAGTAATTGCAGTAGGTAGCCCAATGGGATCAGATTATTCTGGTTCTATTACTAGAGGTATAATATCAGGTACTGATAGGATGATAGAATCAAATTCTATACTTACTAAAGTTATACAAACAGATGCCGCAATTAATCCAGGTAATTCTGGTGGTCCTCTTGTTAATTTAGCAGGTGAAGTAATAGGGGTTACATCTATGAAACTTGCGGAAGAAAAAATAGAAGGAATGGGATTTGCAATACCTATAAATGATGTAAAAACATATTTAGAATATTTAGAAAAAGGTAATGAAATAAAAAGACCATCTATTGGTATATCAGTAATAAATGTAACTGATAGATATAGTCTATATAGAAGTGGACTTAATTATAATACTGGTTTAACTTCAGGTGTAGTTATAGCTGAAACTGAAAGTAATGCATCAGCAGATAAATCAGGATTAAAAGTTGGAGATATTATACTTAAGTTTGATAATAATGAGATAAAAGATATATCTACTTTAAGATATTATTTATATAAATATAAAACAGGTGACACAATAAAAGTAACATATATAAGAGATGGAAAAGAGTCCACACTTGATTTAAAATTAATAGAAAAATAGACAAATAAAGTCTATTTTTTCTTTATTCATTGACAATTTATTTTTTAAAATATAAAATTATAATAGAGGTGAGGAAATGATAAATACTATTTTAAATAATATTCCTGTTTTAGTAGGTGCTTGTGATTTTTTTGATAGCACAAGTGCTAATAATGCATTTACTAAAATAATAGGACTTGCAAAATTAGCTGTAAGAATAATACAAATAGTAGTACCAATTGTTTTAATAATACTTGGTTCAGTAGATATTGCTAAAGCAGTAATTGCAGGTAAAGAAGATGAGACTCAAAAGTCATGGAAAAAATTTACAAAGAGATTAATGTCAGCAGTTATAGTATTTTTGATACCATTTATCGTAGGAGTAATACTTACATTATTTAATGCTGACAAATGGAAAGCATGTTGGAATAGTGCAGTAATAACAGTAAACCAATTTATAAATATGTAAAATTAATATTAGATAGTTGACTTTTTTTTATAAAACATATAAAATTAAATTATAATTAAAGTTAGGAGGAAGAAAGATGTTAAATACAATTTTAAATAGTATACCAACATTAGCAGCAACTTGTGATATATTTGCTGGTAATACAGCTGCAAATGGAACATTTTTAAAAGTTATTGCTATTGCTAGATTAGTAGTTAGAATATTACAAATAGTAATACCAATATTATTAATTATAGTTGGGTCAATTGATTTAGCTAAAGCAGTAGTTGCTGGTAAAGAAGATGATATTAAGAAAGCACAAAAACCATTTGTAAAAAGAGTAATTGCCGCAGTAATCGTATTCTTAATCCCATTCTTATTAGGTGTAATACTTAATTTAGTAAATGCAAAAGAATGGAAAACATGTTGGAATGCTGCTAAAAGTTCAAGCTGGAATGATTTATTTAGTGGTAACCCATTAGATATAAAATAATTTAATTACCAAAAGGAAGAGAAAACTATTCTCTTTTTTTTATTTTTATGTTATGATAATATTGTATGAAAGTAGGTATTTTTATATGAATAAAAAAATAACTAAATTATTATTAATATTATTAACTATATTTGTAGTTTATTTTATAAAAATGAATGAAGTTGGAGCTTATAGAGAGGCTGGAAATGGTGAAAAAAGAGACTCAGATGATCATACTACATATATCCAGAGAGTCAATGAAGACGGATTTGGGAATCCAAAATATTATGATTTTGTATCCGCAATTAATCCACTTGATAGTAATAACGTAAGTAGAAGTATAAATTTTCAAATGTATCAAGATAAAACAAAACCAGCTAAGGCTATACTTGCAGCATCATATGCAAAATATTATGTGTTAAATCATGGCACTAAAGATGGAACGTTTAATATAGGATTAGGTTTTGACTATAAAAATCCGCTTAGAGCAATTGTTAATAATACTAAGGTATCATTTTTTAATATATATAAAGGTGCAGTAAAAGAGATAGCTACATTACAAATGCATTCTCTTAGTGAAGAATCATATAGTGTTGAGTCAATTTATAATAAGTATGGCTATTCAAAAACAGAAATTTTAAGTATTACGGAAAAAACAAAAAAAAATGCAACTTTTGATAATGTTAAAAATTCTGATTATATTAAATATGATGGTGAAAAATTTGTAGAGTCTAATGAAACTGAATATGAAGAGTTTGTTAAAAATCAATATGAAAAAGTTAAAAAAATAGGAACTTATAAATTTGCTAATGATAATAGTTGTTTAGGTGTTCCTGATGATATGAAAAATATGTGGATACTTAGTTTACGCCCATATTTAAATAATGATTTGTCAATAAATTCATGTTTAAAGACTTATTCGTCTGGTGGTTTTGATAGAAACCAAGAAATAGTATTTGTTAGTACAAAAAGACAGCAAAAATATAATGGTGATAATTTAACAAAATTATTTGGCTATATGGATAAATATGCTGATGCAACAAAAGAAGAAATAGAATCTGCTAAAGAAAAAATGAATCAATTGATTGATACTGGTACATATGATACTAGAACATTTACTGATAAATATTATAAGGCAACTAAGGAATCAATGTTTAATTTTATGGTAAAATATTTGAATAGTGATATAGATAGCGTTGTCGAATTTACAAATAAACCTAATTTTGCAAATTGGTTTGATTTAGTTGGCAGATATATTTTAGAAGATGATATTCAATTATACAAAAAATATTTTGAATTTATATTTGCTGATTCTACATCGCCTAAAGATTCCAATGGAGATTATACTAAACCAAGAACTAGTAATAATGTATTTGGAATAGAATTTACAGAACAACAATATAAAATAGTACTTGATTCAATTAATCAAATGATAGGAACATTAAAAACTTGTGGCATATACGAAAAAACTATTCAAGATACATGTATTATTTATTGTCCACAATGTCTTGAAGATGAAAACAGTACAAAGTGTACTACGTGTATTAATGAAAAAACTGGGAAAAAGGGCTATGTGGAGTGTATTTCATGTAAGAAAAGCTGCAGTTCAGTTCCTGGAGCAACTTATGATAAATGTTTTGATGGTTGTTTAGATGGCAAGTTATCTAATGGAGGTTCTAAATACTATCATGAAACTTTATCAGAAATGACTAATAGTAGTAAAGAAAAATGTACGGAATTTGCGACAGCTTTAGTTGAAACTTTAAATAAGCTTGATTTAGACCCAATAAGAGGGGCTAGTGCTCCATCACCAAATTTTCATTTTGGAACATATATTGCAAATTGTGATGATGTTAAAGTAGTTCATACTATATATAAATTTATGATTTATTTAGCACCTATTTTAGTAATTGTATTAGGTGTAATTGATTATGCAAAAGCAATGATGAATTCTGATGAAAGCAAGCAACAAAAATTTAAAAAGAGTTTTAAGAAAAGAGTTATACTATTAGTATTGTTAATACTAGTACCTATAATTATTAGTATAATTTTAGATTTATATAACAGTGCAACTGATAACTCGCTTGAAAATAATCTAATGTACTGTGTAGTAAAAGGAAGTAAATAAGAAAGGAGTAGATATATATGAGTGATATCCTAAGACAATTAGCTATTTGGATATGTAAACCAATATATAAATGTATACTTGGTTTGTATGAAATATTTTATACTTTATCAACTGCTCAATTTTTGACATCAGAAGAAATAGAAAAATTTAGTGCAAATATATATGTACTCATTAGTGTAGTTATGTTATTTGCTTTTTCTGCAACTATTCTTTCAGCAATTGTTAATCCTGATTTACTTGAAGATAAGAAAAAAGGTGTAGGTGCTGTATTCAAAAGGGCTATTATTGGACTAGCCCTTATAGTTGTTATACCTTTTGCATTTAGTGAGGCTTTTAAAATTCAAGAAAGTATAATGACAAGTCATGTTGTTGAAAAGGTAATAGTAGGGTTAAATTTTGATAATCCTAATGATGCTAATACAGGAGGAAATGGTGGTCAAATAATTGCTGGTACTTTAATGGCATCTATGCTTAGACCATCATCTGATAGCGTAGAAATTGAGGTTTATGCTGGTGATAATGTTGCAGATGCATATACTACAATGATTTCTACTGATTTTAGTAAAGGAATAGATAAAGTAGCAAAATATATTAATAGAGCACCAAAAAATGGTGATGAGGAATATGCATTTGAATTTGAAGGATTACTTGCTATAATAGCAGGTCTTGCAACTGCATATATTTTATTACTATTCGCAATTGATATGGCAATTCGTATGTTTAAAATTGCATTTTTTGAACTAACAGCACCTATTTCAATAGTTGCATATATAGCAGCAGGTGGAGATGTACTTAAAAATTGGTTTTCTGAAGTTTTGAAAACTTATTTAGATGTATTTATAAGAGTTACAGCAATGGCGTTCTATTTATTCTTAGTTAGTAAAATAAATGATTTTATATCAGATGCATCTAAAATACATACAGGTTCTGGTTGGGGATGGGATGTCCTTCTTAAAGTATTACTAGTAGTAGGTATGTTGATTTTTGTAAATAGAATACCAAATTTAATAAAGAAATTGTTTCCAAAGGCAGATATTGGTGGGAAATCAAGTATAGGTGGAAGACTAGGAGAAATGGCTATAGTTGGTAAACAAGCACAAAATGCGTGGGATACTATAAGAAAACATCCAATTCAAAGTGCTGGAAGACCAATAGGCGCTGCTGCAGGTGTTGCTGGTAATCTTGTTCATAGTACAGCAGGAGCATATCGTAGAACAATGAGAAGTCATAATGGCAATAAAGCATTAGCTATAGGTGCAGGTATTTATGGTGCAGCAAGAGGTTTAGCAGGAGCTCCAGGTGCGCTTAGAAGAGGTTGGAAAACTGGTAATTTAACTGCTCTTGGTAATGAATATGCAAGAGATAGAGAAATTCATCCAGAAGGATTAACAACAAAAGGTATAATTGGTGATAAGATTACTGGAGCATTTGGTTATGGAACTAAACTTGATAGATTAAATGATAGAATAGCTAGAGAAAATAGATTTAAATATGATGATGGTAATGGACTAAAAGCATATACTAAAGATGAATTAAATAAAATAGCTAGTCAATATGATGATGTTAAGAAACGTACTCAAGGCATCCAAGATGTTATGAAGAAAGAAATCGAAAGAAAAGACTCAAAACTTAAAAATCATTATCAATTTCAAGGTATTGATTTAGGTGAGTTAAATGACCATGAAATAAAGGCAACACTTGCTTCACTTCGTACTGCGGCACCTAAGATGGAAGATTTTAAAATTGATAATGGTAGTTTTACATTCGAATATAAGGATATAAACGGAAATAATCAGGCTATTCAATTAACTGGTTTGACTGAGCAAAATTTAGATGCTCAAATTGCTACACTTCAGTCATATGCACCAAAGATGAGTGATTTTGAAATTAAGGATGCAGCTGGGAATGGAACTGGACAAATTGATATGAATAAATTTCTTGAATCAGAAAGCAAATATAATGAAGTAATAAAAAACTTTAAAGATAAAACTTTAAAATCTATTCAGAATAATGAGGTAAGATATGATCAAAAGAAATTTATTCAATCATTTAATGAATATAACGAATCAATAACAAAATTAGAGGATCAAGTAAGAAAAAATTATATAGCATCTGAAAATACATTGCATGATGATATAAATGCCGGAAGAGATTGGACAAGACATAATGAGAAAGGCGATGATTCTAATAGACAAGCAGTTAAATTAGATATGGATGTACTTGATGGATTATTAAAGAATAAGGGTTATGCTACAAAATTAGGTTATAATCCTGACGATTTAAAATCACGTGATGGTATTGAAAATTTGAATACAATGGCTACAGATAATGTTAATGATATTACAAAAATTATTGAAGAAGTTGAAGCAAATAGAAATGCAAGATATACAACAGAAGAATATCAACAAGCTGCAAGAAATGATAGAAATACAGACAATAAAGATAAAAAAGAATTTAAAGTTCATAAGACACCTCCAGGTGCTAATGATGATTATAGATAACAAAAAGGAGTGTGATATATAGTGAATTCCTATTTAATACCTGCAAATGCCAAAAAAAGTACATTAATATTTGGGGTATTTAATAAATTTGATTTAATATTGGTTTCAACAGGTGTTGTTGTAACAATAATATTATTATTATTATTTAGTCCTGCTAGTATTGGGCCAGCAATAATATGTTTATTACCACTTTTAGTTACTGCATTCCTTGTTGTGCCTGTACCAAATTATCATAATGTACTAACGTTAATAAAAGAAGTAATAAATTTCTTTTACAATAGAAGAAATTATAAATGGAAGGGTTGGTGTGTAAAAGATGAATTCAAGTAATATGTATACTGAAAACTGGATTAAATTTAAAGATATTAACAATAATGTTATTTACTTAGATAATAAGGAAATGGTAACAGGTGTAAAAATACAACCTAGAAATATATTTATTTTAGAAGAAAGTTTTCAAAATAGAATAATTGAATCACTTAGAACATTTTATAATCTTATTGATTATGAATTTTGGATAATAATTGCAGATAGACCAGTTGATGTTGGACTTTTTATATCACAACTTCAACTTCAATTAAATGATACTACAAATCCTGCATTTAGAAAGTTAATTGCGGATGATATGGAAAAAGCTGAAATGTTTGTTCAAAATGGAGTAGTTGATACAGAATATTTCTTATTATTTAAAGAAAAAAATAATGATCAAATTCAGAAAAATATTAGAAGTTTAATAAGCAATTTAGCAAACTGTAATTTAATTGCTTCACAAGTATCTAATGAAGATTTAAAAATGATTTTAGATAACTTTTTAAATGGTGGAGTAAGTTTTTCAAACAAGGTGGTGATTCCAAGTGATAAATAAAAGTTCAGTCGCACCTAAAGGTATAACTTTTAATGTTAGCGATTTTACTATAAGTGATAAATATGCAACTATATTAACTGTAATTAGTTATCCTAGATATATATCACCTGGATATCTTTCAAATTTATCATCAGGTGTAGCTGGTGTAAAAGTTGTTATTAAACATATTCCAATGGCATTTGAGGTCGTTACAAAAATGCTTAATAAAGAATTACTTGATTTAAATGAAAGATATCAAAAAGAGTCTGATCCTACATTTAGAGAAAAGATAAGACAAGAATATGAATCACTTGAAAATTTTATAAAAGTTATAACTACTAATCAATCCAAAGTATTTGATTTTCAACTTCATATAATGATAACAGCCGATACTAAGGAAGAACTAGAAAATAGAAAAGTACAACTTAAATCAGTACTTAATTCTATGGAAATGAAAGCAATTCCACTTAGATTTGAGCAAGAAAAAGTATTAAAATCATGTTTACCAATATTTGATAAACAAGATATAGAAGATAGAATAGGAACACCTATGCCATCTCCAACACTTGCGGCTATGTATCCATTTGTATTTGATAGTATTAAGGATCAAGGCTTAGCTTGTTTACTTGGAGTAGATTTCTCTGGAGGTATAATTTTATTTAATCAATTCTTATATCAAATTAAGAAAGAACATAATAGAAATAATGCTAATATGATTTTACTTGGTACATCTGGTTCAGGTAAATCTACTGCAGCTAAAATACTTCTTAGAAGCCATATAAGAAATGGATATAAAATAGTTGCTATTGACCCAGAAGGCGAATATGGCGATATGGCTAGACTTTATGATGGAGATAATATTGATTTAGGTAGAGGTGGAGATTATGGTATGATAAATCCACTTGAAATAGTACCTGATATTGATGAAGATGAAACTGGAAAAGGTATTGGATATGCAGTACTTGCTAAATCTCTTCAAAATTTAAAAGCATTTATGAAATATTATGATCCATCTATTGAAGAAGATGTACTTACTTTATTTAATGAAGTAGTCGTTGAAACATATCAAAGATTTAATATAAATGTTAATACAGACTTTAGAGAATTAACATCTGCTGATTTTCCAACATTCTCAGATGTATATACAACTATAAGAGGTAGAATACTTTCATATGGTGAGGCCACTAGAGAAAGAGATATAATGGAAAGACTTGAAATAAAGGTTAGACCTCTTACATTTGGTGGACTTGAAACATATTTTGATGGTCATACATCAATCGCACCAAAATCTGATTTTATTGTATTTAATATAAAAGAATTAATGAATGCAGAAACTAATGTTAAAAATGCTTTATTCTTTAACATTTTAAAGTTTGCTTGGGGACTATGTTTAGATCCATCACAAAATACAGTTTTACTTGTTGAAGAAGCACATACATTGCTTGGTAATAATAATACTTTAGGAGCAGACTTCTTATCTAATGTACAAAGAAGAGCTCGTAAATATAATTCGGGTACTATAATTAGTACACAACAACCAAGTGACTTTGCTGCTCCTGAAATGATTATGCAAGGTAAAGCTATATTTGATAACTCATCATATTATTTAGTAATGGGTCTTAAAAAACAAGCAATTGAAGATTTATCGCAATTAATAGACTTAAATGATAATGAAAAAGAGAGTATTAAAAGATATAATCAAGGTGATGCGTTATTTGTATGTGGTAGTAAAAGAATGCAAATTAGCGTAATTGCAACTGATGCAGAACTTGATTCTTTTGGTTCAAAAGGTGGACTATAATTATATAAATATAAAAATAAAATAAAGGTATTTAAAAAATACCTTTTTTTTGATATAATTTATAATAGAATGTATATGTAGTTAGGTGGTGATTAATTTGCCTGAAGAAGAATATGAAATGTTAGATGATAATAATGATTTTGAACAAGTTTCAGACAACTTATCACCTAATAACAAAAGAGAAAATAATTCTCTAAAAGACAAACTTACTAGTAATAAAGGAAGAATAACTAACAATAATTCTAATTTATCAAAAGAAGAAAAAAATTTAGATGATAATAAAAAATTATCTGATTCTGATAGTAAAATAAAAAACAAAAAAGGTGGATTAAAAGATAAATTAAAAAATAAAGATACTGCAGAAAAAAATATAGAGAATGCTAAGGGTAAAAGTAGAGGATTAAGAAGAGGGTTGCCTACCTTAAATAATGCCAGTGGTGATGGAACAGATAATAAAGAAGAAAAAAATGATAATGATTCTGAAGGAACAAATAATAATGGAGAAAACGGTAAGAAAGATATAAATCCTGTTAATAAAGTAAAAAACAAGATAGAAAATGCTAAGAATATAGCTTCTAATCCTGCTGAGTTAATTAAGACAGTTGCTAAAAAGGTAACAAAAACAGTTGTTAAATTAGTAATGACTATATTATCTCCTTTTATAATTGGTATATTACTTGCAATATTTGTAATATATTTGATACTTGGTCCACTTATGGAAGTATGGAATGCAATTGATGAAGGTGCTACATATGTAGCAAATTCAGTTGAAAAATTTACTAATTTTTATAAAGGATTCGGTTTTCAGGATTCTAAAGCAGCATTCTTTGATGAAGTGAATGAATTGCAAACAGAATATTATGATAATCAATTAAATTTACCACTTTTGATGTCTACAATATTTTATACAGAACAAGATGGTTATGATACTGAATATGAAGGCGTTGAAGAACCAGAAAGTGACGATCCTATTTCAGCACTTGCTACAGGTGGAGTGACTAACCTCGTTTCATTTTTTAGAACATGGACAAAAGATAAAATTGCAGAATCTCATAATACTGTTGATGAAAATGGATTAACGTACAATGCAGGAAAAATATATAGACTTCGAAGACTCGCCGCCGCGATGTGCGATAGAAGTGGACCATCTACTTCTATGGGACTCGGAGAATTTGCTGATAAATATGGTGGCATGTTTGCAAAGGCTATTAAGGATGTATTTTCGAGTCTATTAGACTTTATTGGTACATTAATACAAAGTACTTTTGAATTAGTCTTAAGTGATATAATTGATATTGTTACATTTAATTGGGATAATTTAGGTAATAATACTGAAGATTTTGTAAATAGTATCAAAGATTCAGGAAAAAATGTTATTGATTGCCTTGGAATGTTATTGAATGTTGTATCGTTTGGTTTGTGTACAATAAAAACTATGAGCATTGATGTGACAGAATTAGCATCCCTTGATTTAAATAAAATAATAACAGTCAAATATGTTCCTTATAGAGTTAATATAGAAAAATATGATGCATATTTACAAGACTATTATATTAAAAACACTCCTGAATTTAAGCAATATTTAACAGGTAATGAAGAAAATGATGAAAAAAGAATTGCTCAAATTATTGAAAATATTCATGCTAATGAAAAAGCATTTAGAGAAATAGTTCTTAACGAAGTAGAAGGATCATCAGAGGTATATGCAGATGGATGTGTAGGAGCAATTGATAATAATATAATTAATAGTCTAAAATCACCTGTAGATGTAAGTTCTTCAAAATTAATATATTTTGATTCAAGTAGTGCGTTTGGTGTTGTAGATGGACTTAATCATAATGGTGTAGATTTAAATAATGAAAATGCTGGTATATTAGCAGGAGATAATATATATGCAATTGCAGATGGTAAGATTGAATCAATTGGTCCATCACAAGGCAGTGTATCAAATGGCAATATAGATAATTATTTATTTATTGGCGATTCTAGATATGCTGCAATAAATAGTAAACTGAAAAATTATGGGAATAATGTTATTGTATATGGGGAAAAAGATTCATCACCAAATGATTGGCAGGGTATAGCAAAAATAGGTTCAGGTACTATAAATAATACACAAATTACATTACCTAGTACTGCAACCAATATATCTATAATGCTTGGAATTAGTGATTTGTCACAAGATAGTCAATATAGAGTATTATTGAATAATTTACATGATAGATATCCTAGTGCAAAAATATATGTAAATAGTGTATATCATATAGGAAAAAATTATAGTGGTCATGCAAAAGTTTCTTCAATAGATGAGTTTAATGAAAAAATGAAAAAAATATGTGATAGCTTAGATTATGCCGAATATGTTGACGTTACTGGCAATTTATATGAGTCTTCAGGATATTTAAATTCAACATTAACTCCAGATGGATTTAATTTAAATGGAACAGGTCAAGATATTTTAGTTGGAAATATTGTAAATGCTATAACTGGCAATGTTAGTATTGAGGATGGAGGATATACTATTAAAATATTACATAATTCAATGATAGGTGATAAAACATATAAATTTTATTCTGTCTATGGTAATGTCGATATGTCTAGTATTACAATTAAAGAAAGTGATGCTGTATCTAAAGGTGATGTTATAGGTAAAATTGGTAAAACTAATGCAGGTGTATCACAACTTCATTTTGAATTTAGAAATGAATCAGATACTCCAATAGACCCAACAAATTTATTTATAGCATGTAGTGTTCCTAATACAAATACAGCTGGTGGTAATTTTGCCGCACATTCAACTACTCTTACAAAAGAATCATTTGTTAATAGTTGGAAAAGTTATTGTAATTCTAATAGTTGTAATTCATACTTTGTAGATCATATTGGAGAAATATATGATTACTCTATTAAATATAAAATTAATCCTGAATTTGTTGTAACACGTGCTATGAGTGAAGGATATGACCCAGGTGGTAGTACATATAACTATTGGGGTATTGGATGTACTAACAGTGGTGGAGGAGATGATTGTTATTCATTTTCTTCATTGCAAGAAGGTATTAGAGGACTTGCATCATTAGGAATAGTAGAGGATGCTGTTACAGTTGCAGATATAATGGGTAGTTATGCATATATTGGTGCTTATTGGTATAATCCAGGTAGTTGGTCAACAGGTGGATGTGCATATTTCCCTTATATAAATAAATATATGAGTACTAGTAGAACATCTGTAGTAGGTAATGCATGTATTTCAGGTAAGTTTTGTGATATTGATGGCAATGGTCAATGTACAAAAACAATTCAAGAAGATCAAGATGCATATGCAAAATGGCAAGTAGATGATAAAATGGGAGTTTATAGGAAAGCAATTTGGGGATTAGAAAATTAAAAATAAGTATTTCAAAATACTTATTTTTTTGATATAATATAAATAACTATTGACTAAAGAGAGATGATTTTATGAAATTGAAATTTAGAGCAGAGAAAAAAGATGTAATTGCTTTTGCAGTAATAGCACTCTTTTTACTTTATTTAATATGTGTATTACTATTAAATTTTAAATCACTATTAAATGATGGAGTACCTTGGGGATTAAATCCATTTCCTGCATTTTTACCAAGTAATATACTTGCTACTTTATTATTTTGGATAGCTACAATAGGATTTTTATTTGCCTCTACTAGTAGTTACTTTTTTACAAGAGAAAAAGGATTTGGATATACTAGTGAAAAAAAAGAAGATGGGTATTCAAGATGGGCTAAAAATAATGATATTATAAATTCTACTAAAGTAAAAAAAGTATTATATAGTGAAAAGGAATCAAAATTTGGTGGAGTTCCATTAATATATGATAAAGATGGTGTATATGTTGATGATAGTGAATATCATACTTTAGTACTTGGTGCGACTGGTTCAGGTAAAACACAAACTATTGTTAATCCAACTGTTAAAATGTTAATGAAATCAAAAGAATCAATGATTATTTCTGACCCAAAGGGTGAAATATATGAAGACAATTATGCTTTATTAAAAGAACATGGATATGAAATTATTGTACTTAATTTTCGTGATCCACAAAAGGGTAGTTGTTGGAATCCATTTCATTTACCATATAAATTTCAAAAAGAAGGTAATTTTGATAAAGCAAATGAACTCTTAAATGACCTTGCTACTAACATAGTTGTAGATGGTCAAGGACAAGATCCATTTTGGCAAGATTCAGCTGCTTCATATTTAACAGGTTTATCACTTGCTTTATTTGAAGATGCTGAAAGTGAAGAACAAATAAATATAAATAGTATAAATTTAATGATGACACAAGGTGAAGACAAATATGGTGCATCAAATTATTTAAAAGAATATTTTAATGCTAAAGATCCATCAAGTCCTGCATGTGTTAATGCATTAGGTACCGTAAATGCTCCAAACGAAACAAAGGGTGGTATAGTTTCAGTATTAAAACAAAAGGTTAAAACACTTGCAGTTACTAAAAATTTATCAGAAATGTTATCTAAAAATGATATAGAAATGGATACTATTGGTGATAAACCAACCGCAGTATTTATGATTATTCAAGATGAAAAAACTACATATCATGCACTTGCTACAATATTTGTTAAGCAATGTTATGAATCATTAATTTCAGCTGCTCATAAACATGGCGGACAATTACCCGTTAGAGTTAATTTCTTACTTGATGAGTTTGCAAATATGCCTAAATTTAAAGATATTACAACAATGGTTACTGCTGCTCGTTCAAGAAGAATAAGATTCTTATTTATATTACAAAACTTTGCTCAAATTAAGGATAAATATGGTGATCATGAAGCTGAAACTATTCGTGGTAACTGTGGTAATTTAATTTATTTACTTACTGGAGAACTTGCAGCATTAGAAGAAATAAGTAAACTATGTGGCGATAAACTTGTAAAAGTAGGTAAAGATAAAAAAGAAGAAACAAGACCTCTTGTTACAATATCAGAACTTCAAAGAATGAAAGATGATGAAATTATATTAATCAGACATAGATGTCCACCATATAAAGGCAAGATGAAAAAAGACTGGGAATCAGATTTTGGGTTTGGTAAAGGTGCTGATTGGTATGGTAAGGATGTTGTTTATCCTGAAAGAGAAATGACAGACATTAAGATGTTTGATATAAAAGAGTTTGTTAGAAAACAAAAACAAGAAAAGTTAAAAGAAGCAGGTTTAGATGTTGATAATACAAATCCTTTTGCAAATCCATTTGGAGGTGGACCAAGTCCATTTCCTGGTTTCCCTCAAGTAAATAATGAGATGGATATTGACAAAATGATTAAAGAAATAGATGCTAAAATAGCAGAACTTGAAAAAGAAGAAGAGGAAGAAAAGAAAAAAGAACAAGAAAGACAAAATGCAGAGAATAATAAAGTAGTAGAGACTATTGAAGATAAAGAAGAACAACCAATAGTAACTAATTCAAATCCTGAACCAAGAATAGATGAAGTTGTTCATAGTAATATGGTTAATTTCGAAAATTTTGCTATTAAAGAAGAACCAAAAGTTGAACCTAAAGAGGAAGAAAAAGAAGAAAAAACAAAACAAACTGATAATAATAATGATTATGATGAATTTTTTGATGACTTCTTCTTTGACGAATAAAGATTGACAAGTGTCAATCTTTTTATATTTTTGTTTTATTTATAATAATTTAATGATATAATTATTAAAAGGAGGTATATATATGTTTTGTCCAAAATGTGGTACTGAATTACCTAAAAATGCACAGTTTTGTAGTGAGTGTGGTAATTCAATAAAAGAAGAAAAAACAAATGAAAGTGTTAGTACAGTTGAAGAAAGTGGTTCAACTTTCGGGTGGGGAGTACTTGGATTTTTTATTCCACTTGTAGGTTTAATTTTATTTTTAACATGGAAAGTTGAAAGACCAAAAGCATCTAAATCAGCTGGTATAGGTGCACTTGTAGGCTTTGTTTCTGGTATTTTATTTTATATATTAATATTTGTAATTGCGTTTGTTTTTGGTTATAGAGATGCAATTACACCAAGTATTTATTATTAAAAATAGATAATTATATCTATTTTTTTTTGTATGTGTTATAATAATTTGTATCAAAAAGAAGGTGATTATGTGAGTGAAGTTTTAAAATTTTTAGACAATTATTTAGAAGATAATATCACTGTTGTATGTGCAACCTCTGGTGGTGTAGATTCAATGTGTCTTTTAAATATACTATTAAAATATAAAAATATTAAAATAATATGTGCTCATGTTAATCACAATTTAAGAGAAGAAAGTTATGAAGAATATGATTTTGTAAAAAATTATTGTGAAAAAAATAATATTATATTTGAAGGAATAACTTTGGATAAAGTAAATAAGGGAAACTTAGAATCAGAATTTAGAAATAAGAGATATGCATTTTTTGAAAATGTCATAAAAAAATATAATGCTAAATATTTATTAACGGCTCATCATGGTGATGATTTAATTGAAACTGTTTTGATGAAGATTGTTAGAGGTTCATCTATTCAAGGATATTTAGGTTTTGATAACGTATCAGATAGGGATAATTATAAAATATTAAGACCTCTAGTTTATTTGACAAAAGAAGATTTATATAAATATGCTAAAGATAATAATATTGAATATAGAGAAGATAAAACAAATAAAAGTGATAAATATACAAGAAATAGATATAGAAAGTATATATTACCTAAGTTAAAAGAAGAAAACAAAAATGTACATATGAAATTTTTAAAGTTTTCACAAGAAATGTCAGAATCAAATAAATTTATAAATAAATATGTTGATGAAATATTTAATGAATGTAATAAAAATAATGTAGTTGATTTATCTA
>OCTW011561907.1_pt1 | contig 19687 bp, 17 predicted proteins | sample 1539671 | NCBI WGS metagenome assembly OCTW01 (sample SAMN02144230, study PRJEB22623) | gut metagenome | biome: sheep rumen | host: Ovis aries | place: New Zealand
ATATATTCAACAAATGACTTAATACCATTATCATAATGATATTTAGCTTCTCTTCCTTTTATTTCATCTATTACTTCTACAGTTAATCCTTTTAAAAGGAATGCACTTTCTTGCATACGTTCACAAATTAAAGTAAATGAAAAATCTGTTGTACTAAATATATCTTTATTAGGTAAGAATCTAACAAGTGTTCCTGTCTTATTTGTTTTACCTACTTCTTCTAATTTGGATACTTTTTGTCCACCATCCTTAAAACTAATAGTATATTCTTTTCCATCACGTCTAGAATTTACTACCATATAACTAGATAATGCATTAACAACAGATGCACCAACACCATGAAGACCACCAGAAACTTTATAGTTTCCTTCTTCAAATTTTCCTCCAGCATGAAGAACAGTATAAATTACTTCTACTGTACTTTTACCAGATTCATGTTTACCAACTGGTACACCTCTACCATTATCCGCTACACTAACAGATCCATCTTTATGAAGAGTAATCTTAATAGAATCTCCATATCCATTCATTACTTCATCTATTGAATTATCTACAATTTCCCATACTAAATGATGTAATCCTCTTTTATCTGTTGAACCTATATACATACCAGGTCTTTTTCTAACAGCTTCTAATCCCTCTAATATTTTTATCGAATGTTCATCGTACTTAGCCATTCAAAAACCCTCCTTAGTATCAAACATATTGAATTATAACACAAAAAACACTTTTTTTACAAGCAAATAAAAGAAAAATGTAAAGCATTTGCCTTACATTTTATCTTTGTGCTGAACAAAATACATTTTCTACTTCTGTTAATTTTCTTTCAGAAAACTTACCATTTTTAAATGTTAATAGTTTTTCAACATAGTTTTGATGAAATTTTCCTTGTCCTTCTACAGGAACACATTCCCCAACCGTCATATAATTTGTATCGATAATATCGTTTTCTGTATTTCGTTTACCACTAACTACCAACTCATTTTCATCATTTGTATCTAATTGAGAAAAACTATCAACTAATCCATATTTAGGTTCAGTTATTTCTTCTAATTCACTATCATAGATAAATAAATTGTAATTTGAACTTCCTCCATTACCACGGATTTTAGCTACAACAAAACTATTGTCCATAACTGCAACATAATCTAAACTATAGTTTTCTAACTTTTTTTCACCAATAAAAATATTACATGTTGATAGTTCTTCATTTGAACACTCATATTTTATTTCGTATTTTTTATTTTTTACTGATATACTACCTAAAGTTTGTTCTTTTTTTGATTCATTAGTCATATCTTTTCCTTTAATAATTTGAATCGCATCGTCTTCTTTTTCTACTTTCTTTTTATTATCATCTACTTTTGTCTCAGTTTTAGATACTTCTTTTGTACTATTTCCTATCTTTATTATTCCATTATCTTTTAAGATAAATAAAACTAATCCTGTGATTATTAATAATAGTAATATAGTAATTACTATCCATCCTGTACTTTTCTTTTTATTCTCCATTTCTATCGCCTCTATTATCAATATAACATAAAAAAAACAAATATGATTAAATATATTTGTTTTACTTTACATTAATTTATTTTATTCTTTTGATAGTTCCAACCATCTCTACACATATCTTCTAATGATTTAGTTGCTTTAAACCCTAATTCTTTTTCAGCTTTTGCTGGATTAGAATAACACATAGCGATATCTCCAGGTCTTCTATCTACAATTTTATATGGTACATCTACATTATTTACTTTTTTAAATGTTTCTACCATTTCAAGTACACTATAACCATTACCTGTACCTAAGTTATATATAAATATTCCTTTATTTTCTTTATCTAATTTATTTAACGCTAGTAAATGACCTTTTGCTAAATCTACTACGTGTATATAATCTCTAACACCAGTTCCATCTTTAGTATCATAATCATTACCAAAAATAGATAGTTCAGGTAATATACCTGCAGCCACTTTAGTTATGAATGGCATTAAATTATTTGGTCTTCCTTTAGGGTCTTCTCCTATTAAACCTGATTCATGCGCACCTACTGGATTAAAATATCTAAGGATTGCAATATCCCATGAGTTATCTGATGTATATAAATCTTGTAATATTTGTTCTATATATAGCTTTGTTGTTCCATATGGATTAGTTGTGCCACCAATCTTGCATTCTTCTGTAATAGGAATAACCTCTGGATCTCCATAAACTGTCGCACTACTTGAAAATACAAACTTTTTAACATTATATTTTTTCATAGTTTCAAGAAGAATGACCGCACCACCAATATTATTATGATAATACTCAAGTGGTTTTTCAACCGATTCTCCTACAGCTTTATAACCTGCAAAATTAATAACTGAATCTATTTCATTTTCTTCAAATACTTTTTCTAAATCTTGCTTATTTAGATAATCTATTTCATAGAATTTGAAATCTTTACCTGTAATCTTTTTTATATTATCTAAAACTTCTCTATTACTATTTGAAAAGTTATCAATTATTACCACATCGTCTCCTCTTTCTAATAATTCAACAACTGTATGTGATCCTATATAACCGGCACCACCTGTAACTAAAACTTTACTCATACTATCTTCTCCTTGCTTAACTAGATTATACCACAAAAAAATATTTATTCATTAATAAATATTTTTTTTATTTTTTCTTTATTGTCATCAAATACTTTGATTATTTTTAATTCTATTAAACCTATTATTATACTAACAATACATGTTAGTATGAATAAATACAAATATGAAATATTATAGTTAAATAAATTAGTAACATATCTAATCATAATTATTAATAACCATTGATTAATATATAATGGTAAACTAATCTTTTCTAAAAAGTAGAAAAACTTATTGTTTGAAAATTTTTGCATTAATGATTTACTTGAAAATGAAATAATAATACAACTAGACATAATTAATAGACAAAGCATACTATATCTTATATGTGCAGTACTTTTATTTACAATTACAAAAATACTTGAATATCCTATAAATTCATACAGTGTTAAAGATAATCTAGAAAAATCAGTTAAATTAATTCTCTCAATTTTTTTCACAATAGGATATATCATAATACCAATATTAATATCTAATAAACCTCTTATAACACCTTTATATGAAAATGATCCTAACGACCAAGGATCTGCCAAAAAACCCCATTTTAATAACATATATCCACTTAAAACAAACACTAGTATTGGTGAAATATAATAAACATAATTATTTCTATTTTTTATAATAATTGGAAACAAAAAGAATTGAACTATTATCATTACTGAAATATACCATAGTATTCCATATATATCTTGATGTACGCCACCTTCAACTGGAAACAAAAGTATATTATATAAAGAATGAATATAATCAACGGCGCTAAATTTTAAGAAAAAGAAAGTACAAGGAATAGATATTATTAAAAAAAAGAATAAGTATGGTAAAAATGATTTAATTCTGCTTACTAAAAATGAGATAGATTCTTTTCCTAAATCTTCATTATTTACTTTTTTATAATTTAAACATTTTTTGCAAAATAAAAATCCAGATACAATAAAAAAGAATTCTACTCCAAGACTCCCGGCTAAAAAATGATATTTTAATTCAGGATAATAACTTCCAGAATGTAATGCTATTATCATTAAAGAAAACATAAACTTCCAAAAACTTATTATTCCATTATGTTCTTTTTTTCTCATAAATAGTCCCCCTGACTAGTATTATTATATTAATTATAGCATATATGAATTAAAAAAAAAAGGGATATAATCTCTTTTTAATTATTTAGTAAAAGTTTCTTTGATTCTTTTTTACTAGACATAATTTCTATAGTTCTTTGAATACCATCTTCAATTGAATATAATGATTTCCATTCTAATTCATTCATTGCTTTTGTACTATCTAATCTTGCATCTGTTGCTTTTGAATAACCTTTTTGTTCAGTATTATCAGGTATATCGAATACAACATCAACTCCACTATAATCTGCAATTATTTTTGCTAAATCTTTTAATCTTATATCAGAATCTATTGAAGATAAATTATATACCTCTCCTTTTTTACCTTTTGTAATTGCTTTTAAAATGCCAAATACTGCATCTGCTACATATAAATATGAAAAGTATTGATTTCCTTCACTCTTTAATACTATATTTTCTCCATTTACTCCCTTATTTATGAATTGAGATAAAGCTTTTGTATCATCAGATTTTAATGTTGGTCCATATAATCTAGGTAATCTTAATAAAGTTACATCTATGTTCTTTTGTTCTATATATGCTTGACATAATGCTTCTCCAGCTCTTTTAGCTTCATTGTATCCAGCTCTTAAAGTATTACAATCTATATAACCCATTTCACTTTCTTTAAATCTATCAATACCATTAACATTTACACCATAGATTTCAACGCTTGATAAAAATATTGTTTTATCAATATTATTTCTTGAAGCATAATCTAATATGTTATCAGTTCCCTTTATATTTGTCATAATTGTACCAATTGGATCAGTAGAATACAATTTTGGATGAGTATTACTAGCACAATTAATTATATAATCAACTTTACCATCATAATCTATCCCATCATTTATATCTTTAGCATAAATCTTAAAATTTGGACTATCTATATAATTAGAAAAATGTTTCTTTAATCTATCTTCATTTCTTCCATTTGAAATAATAGTTGTATTAAAATCACTAGTTTTATTTAAATACATAAATAAATCAGTAATAAATGTACCTATTAATCCAGCACATCCTGAAATAAAAATTGATTTATTCCTAAATTTTTCAATTTCATTAATATTCGATATAACATTTTTTATATCTTCTATATATAGTTTATTCATTTTTTTTACCTTCCATATTAACTAAAGTATATATCTTAGGTTTATTATTTGATGCTAACATGGCTTCATATATATCTAAATCATCTCTAGTGGTTAGTTTTATATTCTTTTCTGATCCATAAGAAAAATGTATTTCTTTATTTAATTTCATATATAAAGAACAAGTAGCTGCTTCATTGTTTATACCTTTTTCTCTAGCTTCTTCAATTGTTTTTAATAAATCATCTAAAATAAAAGTATGTGGAGTTTGAGTTCTTTTTAATTTATCCCTATCTAATAATCTAGTTGGATTTTCTTTATCATCACATTCGACTACTACTTCTGTACATGGTATTACTGCTACCGCATTTCCGCAAGTTTCACAAATAGCTATACTATTAGAAATTATTTCTTGAGAAATCATAGGTCTATTTCCATCATGTATCATTACCATAGTATCTAAGTCATAAAGTCTATTAACTTCCTCAATACCATTTCTTATAGATTCTTGACCTGTCTTTCCACCTCCAACTACTGACACTAATTTTGAAATATTAAATTGTTTTGCATATGATTTTAAAATATCATGCCAACCATCTAAACAAACTACTACAATTCCGTCTATATCAGGATGACTTTCAAACGCTTCCATAGTGTGAATTATCACAGGTTTTCCATTTATATTTAAAAATTGTTTTGGTATATCAATTTGCATTCTTGATCCAACACCAGCAGCTGTTAAAATTGCTACTTTATTCATATAATCGCCCCCAATCAAATTTAATTATACTATTTTTATTAGCTTTTGTAAAATTCAAAAAGAAATAATTTATATTATTTCTTTACCCTATTACTCTTTTCTGCATTTTTATAAAATTTATTTAAAATTCTTGCAATAAATTTTGGCCAAAATCTTAAGAATAATTCATAATCTTCTTTAGTTCTTACTCCAGTATTTATTATTTCTGTGGTAGTAGTTTCTTCAGATATTTTATGACCCATTAATCTTTTATTAATAAATGAAAAAGATCCTTTTTTTAAAGAAAGTTTTTCCCAAGCATTCCAATCAATATTGCATGTTAGTTTGCAATCAAAAACTGGAAATTCAACAAAATCTTTATTAAATGTTACTGAAGGACAACAAATAGCATTACCAAATTTTAACACTGATCTTTTAGCCCATTTTTTATTAGAATTAAATCCAAACTTTAAGGGAGTTAATAATATAGATTTAATAAATAAGTTTTTATTGTTTAATACTTTCTTTTTATTTCTAATTTCATAATAATTTGTAAATAAAATTATTGAATCTTTTTTCTTTTTAAATTTTTTGACTATTTCATAGCTATAATCATAATCATATACATCATCTTGATGTGCAATAGTAACTAATTTCGTTCTAGCACATTTTATAGCAAAATCAAAATCATCACCAATTCTATGCTTAGCATCGTTATTAATTATTACCTCTAACCCATATTTCTTTGCAATTTTATTTATATAATTATTTGGTGTAGAAGTTGCTATTAATACCTCACTTCTATATCTTTGTTTTAATACTGATTTTATGCATTTTTCTAAATCTTTTGATTCTTTATATGCTAGGACAACAAATGTATGTATTTTTTCCATATGTCACCTATTTGTCTTTCTTTAGCATTGATACTTCTTGTATTAAATTATTTATTTGGGTTTTTTGATTAGTAACTATCATTGTTAAAAATAAAGTTAAAATCAATAATAGAGTTAGAATAATTCCAATAACTAAGTTTGATATTGTTAAGAATCCAAAGAATTTAGATACAAATTCCATTAATCCAGGGAAAATACCAACTATAAATATAATAATTGCCATAAACAACCAAATCATTGAATACTTAATAGATAATTTTCCATTTCTAACTAATCTTAAGATAATAATAATCCATATTAGGGAAAATAGAACCAATGAAATAACTAATGTTTTACTCATATTACTTCTTTCCTTTCATAAGTATTATAGATAAAATTACATTTATCATATAATAAACATTTTTCCAAGAGGAAATAGATGACTTTCCTTCTTCTCTTCTTTTCATAACTACAGGAACTTCTTCGATTCTAAATCCTTTTTTTAAAGCATTTACTGAAGAGATTGGTTCTGGGTATTCAACTGGATAATATTCTTTAAATAATTCTAATAATTCTCTATCAATAGCTCTAAATCCTGAAGTAACATCATAGATTTTTTTTCCAGTTTTTATTTTAATAAAAAACGATATAATATTTATTCCTATTCTTCTAGCTTTACTAGATTTAAATCCTTCTTTATCTTTCACTATAAATCTAGAACCTATTACCATATTTGCTTTATTATCCTCAATTGGTTTAATAATATCTTTAACATAATTAATATCATGTTGTCCATCACCATCAAATTGAATAGCAATGTCAAAACCGTTTTCTAGTGCATATTTATATCCAGTTTGAACCGCTCCACCAATTCCTAAATTATTTATTAAATTAATATGTGGAATCTTATTTTTTTCAAGTATTTCCTTAGTTTTATCTTTAGAACCATCGTTAATAACTATAACATCAATATTTTCTTTATTTTTTTTGTTATATTCTTCAACCGTTTTATAAGTTTTTAGAATACTCCCTTCTTCATTATAAGCCGGTATTACAAGTATTATTCTACTCTTACTCATCTACATCACCTAATTTGATTATAACAAAAAAAAACTGAAAAATCAGTATTTTTTAAAGTTTTCTTATTAGAAATATTATTCTAAGCATTAATTCATCTTTGAAATCGTATCTTAATCTATGAGGATAAAAAATCTTTTTTGCATATTTAATTGGATTATATCCCCTATAGAGAAACAATTCCATTGTTTTTTTATCTTCGTTACTTAATTTCTTTTTAAACATTTCATAGAATTCAAGCATTACTTTATAAATATTATTAAATCCATCATTTTTAAAAAATTTATTAAATCTATCTTTTTGAGTAGACCAAAACTTAGTATCTTGAGAAGAATATGCACCTGGATTTCTTCTATGATTAGCACAAGGTTTAGAGTCATAATACACTTTTCCAAATGCTGATGAAAGCATTCCTATCCATACATCTTTAGTTACATTTTTAACCGATCTTTTTGATAAAGCTAATTCCATTGCTTTATGATTAAGAATATAAGTAAAACCTAATCCAATTGATGAAAATAATGAATATTCAAAATCAGGTTCTCTATTTGGTCCTACTGAAGTTCTAATATGATTTAAATCCATATCACAAACATCATAATTAGCAAAAAATAATGCTGGTTTATTAGGATTACTGTCTTCTAGAATTTTAACTCCTCTTTCTATTTTATCTTCATACCAAATATCATCTTGATCACTAAACGAATAATAATCGCTTTTTTTAGCTTTTCTCATTAATTCATAAAATGCTTCAGGATAACCTAAGTTTTTTTTATCTTTTATATAAATTATTTTTCCTTTTTTGCTATAATCTTCAAGTATATTAGGTGTATTATCTTTTGAACCATCATCTCTAACATATATATCTATATTCTTATATGTTTGATTTATTATACTATCTAATTGCTCTTTTATATATTTTTCACCATTATATGTTGAAACTAATACCGCTACTTTTTTCTCTTTCTTACTCATGTTTACACCTCTTCATATCATTAATACTTTTAATTATTACTATAAACATACATATTATTATTACAATAGTAAATGTTATTAGAGAATAACTTACTCCATTCATACCAAATTTATTAATAAGAAAACTAGATACTAATAAACAAGTAATAAATCCTACTAAATATGTTAATAATAACTCTTTTATTTTTCTTAATATTATTAGTACATTATGTCCAAAGAACATAAATCCTGTTAAGGATGTATATATGATTATAACACTAAATAATTCATAATATTTAGATATTTTAGCACCATATAGTATTCTAAGTCCTATTTCAGACAAGAACAAAGAACCTACATAACACACTATTGATAAAACTAATACTACTACTAAACTTTTAATTAATACTTTTGTAAATCCTTTATAATCATTATCTTTCTTTAAATTAGAAAAAGTAACTAATAAAGGATTATAAATATAAGATGCGGCAACTTGTACAATTACCGCTGGAGTTGCGATAGTTGCGTATATTCCAAGTATATTCGCGCCACTAGTTTTTTCTAATATTTGTCTAGGTAAAGATGCAGACATAGAACTTAAAAATGTTCCAATCGCAAGTGGTAAGAATCTTAAAAATAATTTTATAGATTTTTTATTTTTTAAATTTATTTTTAATTTTTCAAATTTATTAACATTATATTTGTCATAAGTAAATATAAATAAATATGTTACTATAATCATTAGTAATATAGCTATATTCATATCATTAAATACTTTTATACCTATTACAAATAATAATACTGATAATATTCCTCTTACTAATAATGATATTCCACCAATATCCATTCTATTTTTTCTTTGTTCAAATCCATGAAATAAATCAACAATAGCCTCTCCTATTTTAAATATCATATATAAAGAAATACATAATATTTGAGTAATATTGTAATTAAAGAATAATATATAAATAATACAAGTAATCATCGATAAAACAATAGTATAAAATCTAAAAGTTGTATAATCTTCAACTGAATACTCATTTGTATTATCTGACACTAGATATGGTCTTAAATTAAAACATGCAATATTAAAAAATATGTTTGTTATTGAAATTGCTAATGATAAATTACCAGCATCTTCTAAATTATCAGATAATTTAATGATTAAAAATGTTAATAACCATTGACAAAACAAATAAGTAAATGACCCAATAGAATTCCAAATAATATTTGATTTAAGTGATTTCTCTTTCATAAATTACTCCTCATCATTAAATTTCAGACTATAAGGTGGATGAGTATGTCTTTTATCCTCAGGAGGTAATTTCATATAATCTCCATATCTTGTAGATAAGTATTTCTCAAGTTTATTAGGAACTTTAACACTGACACCTTCAAAATTCATTCTTTTAGTAGGATAAATATCACTCTTATCTAGCATACTAGTAAATCTTTGAGGATCATACATATAGGCGAATCTTTTTGTATCTACATCTTTATACATAGTTCCATATTTATTAGCTTTTTTATAAAAATGTCTGCTAGTCAAATGGAATATTTTTAAAACATAATGTGCAATAAAAAATATTGCATGTAATATTTTTGCTTTAAATCCATAATAATATAATGTTGGTCTTTTAACACCACTTAGTACTAACAATTTTCCATAAAACCAAGCTTTTGTTCCTTGTTTTTTCATTAATTTATTATCATCCGGAACATTATCGAAACAAAATATATCTAAGAATATTCCAAATTCACCAGGTATATTTTTTAAATCTTCTGTTTTATATTCTGTTCCTTTTAATCCCCATCTAGTATTCATTAATGGAAATTTTGGATTCGTATCATTATTTAGTATTGTATATTTATCACTATATTTTTCTTTTGCTATTTTAAGAAACTTATCATAATCTTTTCTATCCATTGCAACATCAATATCATCATCCCAAGGTATAAATCCTTTATGTCTAACAATACCTATTGCACAACCACCAACTAAAAAATAATCCAAATCATTTTTTTTACAAATTTCATCAAACTCTTTTAGTATACCTAATTCTATCTTTTGTAATTTTTTTAATACTTTTTCATCATAATAATCTTGATTCATATTACACCTCTTAAATTCCTACTGTAGAAAAGAACATAAATCTAACTACCATTGATAGCATTATTGCTAGATTCATTATAACTGCAAGACTATAAAATGTTTTTGTTGATATATCATTATTCTTTTTATTAAATAGTAATACAAACAACATTAATACTGGTATATAATATCTTCCTTGCACTCCTATAGCAAATGGATTATTGAATACTGTATTAGCTAAATACATTGCTAAGAATACTAACGCGCTTACTAGCATGAAAATAGCTAAGAATAATGCTTTATCAATATATTTAAACTTGTTTTTAATTTCTTCACTCTTAACTGATAATATAAATAAAATTATATATGCAAACGATAGTAATGGGTAAACATCTATTTGGTTATGACATAAATAATGACCTGCAAATATATTTGTAATATAATCATATCCATTTACCATTAAATCATTAAAGAATACATATAATAATCTTACTGGTGAATGATAAATCCATGCATTTATATATGATCCATTTGTCGAAATACTTCTATTCATTAAATGCAAATATACAAATGATGATGTTACACCAATAATTATTAATAATAAAGCAAATAAAACTTTCTTAATATTACTATTCTTATATGATTCTTTTGGTATTAAGAATGCGACTGCAACTATTGGAAAATATGCAAGTTTAGTTATTGATATTAATACAGTTAATATTAATAAATAAATCATAGATTTTAAATTCATTTTTCTTTTTTCTTCTCTCATTCTTAAAATATAAGAGATAAATAAAAATGAATAGCATAATAACGCACCATCTATAGAAAATGCTGCATTATATGATAGAACTACTGGTGATAATAATATTACTATTGCAGCATTCTTTTTATATGGTAGCCATTTTAATCCTAATGCTAATAACAATGTACAAAAAATTAAATTAAATATTCTTCCAAGCATACCAATCCAATAAGAATTAAGATTTAATATCATCCCTATTTTCATACCAATTGCTTGAGGAAAATAATTAATACTAGGATAATTTGCAGACATATTTTCCATAATCACATATTTATCTTCATCGTAATTTGGCTTCATATTTCTTAGATCTTTGTTATCTTCATAAGTTTTATATTCTCTCCACTTTTTTGCATCAGAATTATAATATATACTCTTTTTAACTATTTCAGGGTATATAAAATCACTCTTTCCATTCTTACCATTAACACTAAGCCTTCCCATAGCAACGCTATATGACTTTAAATAATGTGTTGGTTCATCACTTTGTGAGAACATAGGCATACAAAAAATATATATTGAACCTAAAACTAACGATAAAATAATAAACATTTTATATATTGATAACTTTTTAAACTTATTAATAATAAAAATAAGTATGAAAGAAATTATTGATATTATTGATCCAAATATTATAAATCGTGTGTTGTATATATTAGAAGCATCAGCATCTGATACTTTTTGTTTCATATTAAAATAATATAATACAAAAAGGAATAATACCGCTACTAAATAATAAAATAATTCATATGATAATACTTTCTTTATAAAATTTTCTATTTCATTTACAATATTATCAATCTTATTATTTAAATTTTTCATATTTTTCACCTACTCTACTTTTTTAGTATCCAAGTTGATAATCATAGCTGCAAAATAATTTATTGAATTATTTTTTTCATCAGTTAATCTAATTATTATTTCTTCACCATCAGAAACATCAACTGTTTCATCTATGCTTACAATATTAGAGTCCTTTAATTTATATGAATTAATATCTTCACATTTATTATCTTTGCATTTAGATAATCTAACATAATATTTAGATAAATCTAATTGTCGCATATTTTTGCCTTCACCAACTAAATACTTAATATTATATTTTCCAGATGTTATATCATCTAGTTTATAATTTTTTGTTATCTCAAAATAACTATTACTATTCTTTTTTGACTTTTCTATTTCAAAAACATATAATTTATTACCTGCACTAATAAAATTCGGTTCATAAACCCCATAGCAATTCTTTATTTTATATCTCTTTTTATTTAAAGATTTAAAGAAGTTCTCAATATCAGTACTATCAGTAATAGAATATATTTTTTTATTTTTTATTTTCTTTTCTAATATTTTCTTAGTATATTTAGTACTAGTTCCACCATTTAATGAAACAAATGAATTTGAATTATTTATCATTGTTGCATATCCTGAATTACTGAATATTATTCCAATAACTGCATCATTTCCAAAATCTATATCAATATTTCTATCTTTAAATACTTTTTTAAGATTTACTTTATAACCATCATACCTTATTTTATAATCCTTAGAAAAATAATTATTAAAACTCCATGATTGAGCCTTAGTTATAAATACATATCCTTGTAATCCAAAGTTTATTAATAATACTAATGATAAAAGAACTGATAATATTTTTTTCTTATCCTTTATTAATTTATACAAAGTAATAAATGTACAAATTAAAGAGAAATATAAAACTGATAGACCATATCTAGTATATCCTAACATAAACTTAGACCAAACTAAATATGATACTAAAGTAAATATATTAATATAATCAAATAAATCTATTTTTTTATTCTGTAGTTTTTTGTATATAAATATAATTACATTAACAATACACACAACATATCCAATTGCCCACATTAACTCAACAATTGCAATATCATATGATCTATTAGGATATATTTGCATCAAAATTGGCCATAATAATAATTCAATTATATTTTTAGGACCAAATCTAGTATCCATCCAGTTACTATCATAATAAAATTTTGAGCCAAATATTTTATTATAGAATGGGAAAAATGGATTTCCAGTAGAAACATAAGTATATAATAAATATACTCCAAAAGGTATTAAAAATAATAATACTGCTAAAATATAATCTTTAATTTTTCCTTTTTTCATTTCTTTAAAATGTCTTATTATATATTGAATTGCTAATAAAATTACTATAAAAGCATTACTAATTTTAGATGCAAATGAAAAGCCAGCTAAAACAGCAATATATAATAAAACTTTTTTATTATAATCAGTAAAAAATGTCAAATAGAATAATTCTAATAACAGTACAACAGATATATTGTCTATGTAATAACTATCTAATAATTCTACTGAAGATAATGTTAAAGTACAAAAAACTGATAATAAGACTATTATTAGTTCTTTCTTCTCATTTATTAGACTCTTTATTATTTTTTTATTAATATAATAAATTGTTGTTATTGTAAAATAATTAAAAATGATACCTAATCTATAACCAAGAATAAATCTAAATAAATATGCAAATCTATCAGTAAATGCATATGTAAAAGAATTAATATTTTTGGCTGCAAAAAAGTCTGAATAGATTTTATCCCCAAATGGATGTTCCTGTAAATATAGATGATAATTCATAGTATCAAATGTTCTATCTGGATAAACAAACATTAGTAAGAATAATATCGATAATATTAAATAGAAAATAATATCATATTTCGAGATATTTTTCACTAATTCAATTACTTTCTTTTTTACTAATAATAAACTTGTTGTTATAACTATTAATGAACTAATAATTATACCAATTATATAGTTTGGTTTTAGAAAATATGTAAAATAATCATTTAACAATACAATACTACTTATAATTAGGAATATATAAAGAAATATGTTTATTGTTAAATTATTTTTTTTCATCTAAATCCCAAGCCTTTCTTAAGAATTTATATCTTTCTTCTATTTCTTTTTGTTGATCTTTATTAATACCAAATTTTTCTTTAACAAATTTATGAACTCTCATAATTTCATCAAAATGTTGTTTTTTCTTAGTTAAAGTTGTAACATTATTTCCATGAACTCTGTAATAATTAAGAGGCTTATTAATAAATGCAATTTTTCCTGTACTCATAACATTTACATAGAATAACCAATCTCCTGCTTGTCTGTAAGTACCAGATATTTCAAAAAATTTACTATAATCCGCCCTTTTAAAAATTACAGATGATACATTTGCAATAGTACAATTTAAGAATGAATAATCTTTGATTTCTTGTAATCCATCATTAACAAAATTTGAATCCCAATGACCAGTTTTCATAATATCTATTTCTGGTTTAATAGTTTTAATTGTTCTATATCCAAATACATTAATAAATGATGTATCTGTGTATGAAATAACAATATCATGATCATTTTCTATTGGTTTTAAAACATTTTTTAAAAATGTATTTGAACAATAATCATCCGCTTCAGCAATCCAAACATAATCACCTTTTGCTATTTCAAATCCTTTTTGCCATTGTTTAAATGCTGTACCTGAATTTGTTTTATTATATTCTTTTCTTATATTAATATACGGTTTTAATTTTTCTACTATTTCATCAATTAATTGTCTACTATTATCTGTAGAGCAATCATCCAATATTATTAATTCATTAATCTTTTTAGATTGATATAAAATAGAGTATAATCTTTGATATAAGAATTTTTCATAATTATAATTAGGTACAACTACAGATATATTAATTTTTTCTTTACGTAAACGCTTTTGTTGTTTTGCTGCACCAATTAAGTCATTTATAGAAATATCAGTTTTTATTACACCTTTTGATCTTCTTATTCTATATAATCTATATACAGATATTAATAAATTGACAAACAAAGCCATTCCTAAATCATTTAATTTAAAGATTAATTTATAATATCTTTTAGACATTTTAGGTTGAGTTTCTATAAAATTCCAATAATAATGATTACTTCTAATCTTCATATTTCTAGATAATTTACTAAATCTTCTTAAGAACTTCCATCTAAAGAAGAATCTTTTTTCTCTAGGAATAACATAAACAAAGAATAATACTATTTGATTATAAATTAGTATTTTTAAAAACTCATCATAATTTTCAGCATCTTTTTTTCTTTCAGTTAAAATATCTAATGCTTTAAACACGTCAAATTTCTTAAATGATAAACTATTATTTTGCACAGATGTCTTTCTTTGAAAATAATTATAATATGTCTTTGTAGTATAACTTACTTTTTCGGCATCAATTATTGCCCCTATAATAGTAGGAACATCTTCATTCATCATATTAGTTGGAAAAGGATTATTTATTAATAATTCTTTTTTAATTAATTTATTACATGGAGAAGCTGCTAAACCATTATTTATTAGGTTTTCTTTATCTATTTGTCCACAACAAGCTACGCTTCTAACATCAGATGATGTTATATCAAATTCCTTGTCATATCTCATATATATATCACAAGCTACTAAATCAGATTTTTCATCAATCATTTTATTAATCATTACTTCATAGAAATTATCTTCAATAGTATCATCTGAATCTATAAATGAAATAATATCATATTTAGCTTCTTTTAATCCTAAATTTCTAGCTGCTCCAGCTCCACTATTAACTGGGTTTTGAAGTGCTCTTACAAATTTATATTTTTTTTCATAATTTTTAATTATCTTATAAGTATTATCGCTTGAAACATCATCTACAAAAATTATTTCATAATTCTTATAAGTTTGATTTAATATTGAGTTTAAAGTATCTTCTACATATTTTTCTACATTATAACAAGGTATTATAATCGAAATGTATTCGTTCTTCTTTTTCATCTTGTATTCCTCCTATATGTTTTTATTATTAATTATTATATCTCTTAATTTTGTAAGAGACTTTACTATTTCTTCATTTCTAAATATTAATTTTTTATATGTTTCACCTTTAAAATTCATATCTAATGATGATCCTTCTTTATGAAATATTTCTAAATTAGAATCATAATATGTTATTAAATTATCTTTATTCTTTCTGTAATTTAAAAACTCTTCTTCATGATATAAAAAGGTATCATTATAAAAGACAGTATCATATTTATTATAATATTTTTTAGAAAATATTAGAGCACAGCCATGAAGTGCTACTCCAAGTTCTGATTTTTCTCCATTAACCATTTTCTTTGATTTAACAAATATGTGTTTAATCTTCATATATGTTCTTAATAAAAATCTATTAAATGGATTCCTATACAATTTTATTAATCTATTAGAATAATCTATTTTTTTATTTATTTCTTCTATTGATTCATAAGCATAAAAAGGATTAACAGAGTCTCCAGCATTTGTTATTATTTTTGGCCCCATTATATCAAATTTTGTTTCTTTATATGCTTTATATATTTCATCTATAAAGTCATCTTGATTAATAACAGTATCATTATTAATTACACAAAGAAAATCTGGTTTATATTTTTTTATTGCATAGTCTGAACCAATATTATTAGCTTTAGCAAAGCCTAAATTATCATCTAATAAAATTAGATCTTTTGTATATTTTTTAATTTTTTTTTCTTCATTCTTATTCATACTGTTGTTATCTACAACCACTATAGATATCTTATTTTGATCATATTTTATTTTTTTTATAGATTCAATACATTCTATAGTATCATTAATATTCTTATAATTCAGAATAATAAATGAAATCATCTAATCACCTACACTTCTTCTGCAAATCCTTTTTCCATTTTCTTAAATATCGCATAACCAATAACTAATACTGCTAATGAAATAGCTCCTATAATTCCTAAAGAATTAAAATCTGGTGCAACTTTGTTATAGAATATAGCTCTATAAGCATCTAATAAATGTGACATTGGATTTAAATATAAAACCCATCTGAATTTTTCGGGAATCATTGATGCAGTATATAACACAGGAGTAGCATAAAATGCTAAATTAATAATAAATTGAACAAGGTATTCAATATCTCTAACATAAACATTAATTGCACTTAATACAAATAGCATTCCAAGAGACAAAGCACTCTGTATCAATGCAATAACTGGTAACCATACAAGATTAATACTAACTCCTACACCGCCAAATATTACAAATATCAAGATAATAATACAAGATATCAAAAAGTTAATTAGCGATGCTAATACAACGCTTATTGGAAGTATTTCTCTTGGAAAATATACTTTCTTAATAATTCCACCATTTAACCATACACAATTACAACCTGTAGTTACAACACTAGTAAAAAATACCCATGGTATAACACCCGTAATTAAATATATTAAATAATTATCTTGTTTAACTCTCATTAAATAAGGAAATACAATTGCATAAACCGCAACCATTAATAACGGATTTAAGAATGACCATAACACTCCTAAAACTGAGCCTTTATATTTACCTCTTATTTCTTTATGCACGTTTGTTTTTAATAATTCTCTATATTGATATAATTCTTTAAATAAACCCATATTTATCACCCACAAATCTCTAAGTACTTATCTACTACTTCTTTTGGATTACCATCCATTTCAACAGAGCCATCTTTTATCCATATTGCTCTATTACATAGTTTTTTTACTTGATCTAAACTATGTGTAACAATTACAATCGTTTTATCGCTTTCTTTTAATTCTTTTAATTTAGCAAAACATTTATCTTGGAAATGTTGATCACCAACAGCTAGTATTTCATCGATTAATAGAATATCTGCATCTACATTTATCGCTACAGAAAACGCAAGTCTCATGTACATACCTGATGAATAAGTTCTGACTGGATTATCTATAAAATCTCCAAGTTCTGAAAATTCTATTATTTCATCCAATCTTTTGTCTATTTCTTGTTTTGTTAACCCAAAAATTGCAGCGTTAAAATAAATATTTTCTCTTCCAGTGAAGTCAGGATGAAATCCTGCTCCTAATTCAAGTAAAGAAGTAAGTTTTCCTTCTACAGTAATACTTCCTTTTGTAGGATATATTATCTTAGTCATCAATTTTAATAAAGTTGATTTCCCTGAACCGTTTGTACCTATTAACGCTACAGTTTCACCTTTTTTTATATCTAAATTAATATTTTTTAATATAGTTAATCTTTCTACTTTATTTCTTTTGAAAAATAATACTTTTTCTTTAAGTGTTCTAGTTTTATCTGAATTTAGTTTAAAATCTTTGTAAAGATTCTTTACTTGTATTGCATATTCACTTTTTTGTTTCATATTTACCTCCTATTAACACTCTATATAATTATAACATTTTAGGTATAAAAAAAAAAGGAAATATAAAAAAAATGTTCTTTTTTAGAACATTTTTATTTTTTAAACATGCTAACATCTACATTACCGTTGATTCCATCTATTCTTTCATCAGATGCATATTGCCATCCTTTATAAGTTCCAGTATATTGTAAATCCTTATAATATTGAGAAACCCATATAGGATATGATCTAATAGTTGGTGTATTAGTATTACCATTAGTAGTATCTAATTGGCGTACTCCAGAATATACTCCAACATTGTTATAACCATTTGCTTTTATTTTATTAACAAAGGCAGGTATAACAGTATTATATGTACTTCTAGAAATCGATCCTATTTCAGCATCATACCAAACATAGGTATTTTTAGGCATATTATATTGTTTCATTTTTGAAATAACAAAGTTGGCTTCTTTTTCAGCAGCTGCAGTTGTTTCAGCATATGCATAAATATAAATACCATATGGAATTCCTAATCTTTGTACTTCTTTTATATTTCTATCTAAATAAGAGTCTGTTCCACAAGGATCATTATAACTAGTTCCCCATCCTACTCTTATAATTGCAGCATCTACATCTTCAAGTTTTTTTATCAGATCCCAATTAATAGATTCTTGCCATGATGATACATCTATTACTTTTTGAACATTTTTTCCATATTGTTTACCTTCCGGATTAAAATAGTATTTTGTACCATCTATTACTTTAAATCCAGTTGACAAATTTCCAAAATAATCATAGTACTTATTATTTTTCCAGGAACCAGAAACTAATGGTCTAGAAGTATCTTCATTAAAAGGTAAGCCTTTTTTTACCAATTTAATTTGTATTGCCTCTAATTTAGACCCCGAATTAAGAGCACCAGATTTTGCACCATTTTTTGTCCATGACAACCATCCCACATGGGACATATGTGTTCTATAATAAATATCATAATATTCTGAAATTTCACCAGTTAATTTAACTGATATACCTTCTAGAGTTCTTCCCAAACCTGTTGTTCCACTTATATTATTA
>OCTW011606942.1_pt1 | contig 19687 bp, 17 predicted proteins | sample 1539671 | NCBI WGS metagenome assembly OCTW01 (sample SAMN02144230, study PRJEB22623) | gut metagenome | biome: sheep rumen | host: Ovis aries | place: New Zealand
AAGCCGCTCGCCTAAAGGAAGAATTCCTTCCGTTAGGTATTTCTGTTGAAGTCAAAGATGCCGTGGAACTATTACCTCTTTGCAATGGGCAGGATATCGATCTAGACTTATCTTCCTACACCTTTGCTATCGATCTAGATAAGGATAACTATCTAGCCAAGGTGTTATCCTTAAAGCTCCCCTTGTTCAATTCGTATGAATCCATGATGCTATCCGATGATAAGATGCTCTCCATCTTGGCGTTATATCATTCAGGTGTAAACGTTCCTGTTACCATTCCTGCTCCTTTATGCTATACACCAAAACCGGATAATCAGACCATGAAGAGATTTCTTGACCGCGTAGAAAAAGAACTTAGCTATCCACTCGTCTTTAAAGAATGCCATGGTTCTTTAGGCAAACAGGTTTTGTTGATTCATGACAGAGCAGAGTTAGAAGAAATCGAACAGAAGTATCTGATGACCCAGCATTTCTATGAGAAATTCCTTTCTAAGCATAAAGGTCATGATTATAGAATCATTGTCATCGGCGATGAAGTCATCGCCTGTATGGAAAGAAAGAATGAACATGACTTCCGCTCCAATATCGCTTTAGGTGGTATCGGCAGAGATGTGACTAGTACCTTGTCTCAGGCATATAAGGATTTAGCCTTGAAAGCTTCTAAGGCTTTAGGTCTGATTTATGCTGGTATCGATGTGGGAACCGACGAAAACGAAAATCCGATTTTCATTGAAGCCAACGGAAATGCTTTCTTCACCGAAATTGAAAAAGTCACCGGAATCAATATTGCTAAAAAACTCGCTGAATATATTGCAAAACAAATCAAGTGAAATAGAGAAACGTTTTTAAGCGCAAGGATTTGTGCTAAAATTTTTGCATGCAAAATTTCATGAAATCGGATTATCAAGCGTTTGTTTTCGATATGGATGGGACAATTGTCTCCACCGTTGAGGATATCTGTGATGCAGTTAACTATTCTTTGATTCAGCATCACTTTACTCCTATCAGCTATGAAGAATGTACATCCTATTTAGGTAACGGTTCTGTCAAACTGATTCAAAGAGCAATGCATCATGAAAGACAAGACCTATTTCAAAGCGTCTTTGATGTCTATTACGACTACTATCTGAAACACTATCAGGTCAAGACTAAACCATACGATGGGCTTCTTGATGCTTTAGCCTATGCGAAAAGCAAAGGAATACTCTTATTCATCTACACCAATAAGCCTGAAAAAATTGCCTTGGAGATTGAAAAGAATCTCTTTCCGAAAGGAACGTTTGAGAAGATGGTCGGCATTCCTCTTGGAGGTGTGACAAAACCCAATCCAGAAGCCTTCATTCAAGCGGTCAAGGATTATCATCTGGATTATCAGAAAGTTGCTTATTTTGGCGATTCTACCACGGATATTCAAACCGCCCACAATCTGAACGTGAAGACCATTTGTTCTGTCTTATGGGGATATCAGACACTTGAACAATTAAAAGAATATCCAATTCAGCCAAATTTCTATTTGCACGATACGAAAGAAATTAAGCGAATTGTAGATTTAAAGCTAAAATGATTTTTCGCACTTTAGAAAAAGAGAAAAACGTGTTTCTTTTCTCAATAATTTATTGAAATCATTTTGATATCTCATTAAAATAGTTTAAATATTTTTGGAAGGGAGAACGCGAACATGATTATTCTTACGGGGCCATCCGCATCAGGAAAGACAGCAACTTGCCTTTACCTTCAGGATCACTACGGTATTAAGAAAGTCATTACTCACACCACTAGACCGATGAGACATGGTGAAGTCAACGATGTTGACTATCATTTTGTCAGTAAGGAAGAATTCCAGAGAATGATCGACAACGATGAATTTGTCGAACATGTCACCTTCAATGGCAATAGCTATGGTACTTCCAAAAAAGAAGTTCGCATCGATAAGTGCATGGCTCTTGAAATCAATGGCGCCATGACCTACAAGTCCTTCAACGATCCAAAGATTGTTCTCTTCTATATGCATCTTGATGAAGCGACCTGCAAAGAGAGAATGCTTGCCAGAGGCGATGAACCAGCTAAAGTTGAAGCCCGTATCGAAAATGATAAAAATGCCTTCCACCTCACTGATGATCAGATTGCCAAGATCGATATCAATGTGGATACCAAGAAATATAATCTTGAAGAAGTCTCTGCCTATATCTACAAAAAATACATGGAGACCTTGAAGGCTCGTGGCATTGACTACGAAAAAGAATTAGAAAATCTCTAGAACAACAAAAGCCTTCCGCTGAGATAACGGAAGGCTTTTAATATGATCTGATTTCGTTTAAGAGAATATCTCTTTCGTCGAATTCAATTTCTTCGTTTTTCTGGAAATCGTAAGCGACGCCGATGGTATAAAGATAATTTCTTCGATTGGTTAAGTAATTGTTGTAGTACTGCTTGCCATAGCCCATACGGATATTGCCGTTGAATCCGACAACAGGAACAATCATCAAACCTGGCTTGTCCACGATGGTTTTAGGATCTAAGACTGGTTCAAGAATGTTGTGCTTATCCTTTCTGTAGGTGGTTGTTTTGTTGATTTGGCTGAAGATCATATCGCCTTTAGACAAGACGATTGGTAAACAAACAACTTTTTCATCCTGCAGAGCTTTGACAATCAGATAATTCGTGTCGATTTCGTTATTTATTGGTGAATAGACATAGATGTATTTGGCTTCCTGATATCTCTTGTCACGCAAAATATCTTCGGTCATTTTTAGTGACCGTTCACGGACGAATTCAGCGGAGAGTGAGTTGCGTTTACAAATAATTCCTTTTCTGATATCTGATTGAGTCATGAGTTTAATATACTCAACCCGAAAGAATAATACAATAGCATGAAATCGCTTTACTAATGCTTTTTGTCATCTGTTCATTTGCTAGTGTTAACTTCACTATGTGACAATGCATTGAGGTAAAGTGGCTCTTTCTGGTACCAAAAACGCAACTCACTATCCTTGTCAACGAGTTGTTTTGTCAGTTTGAAAAACGCCTTTTTCTTTTCTTGATCTCTACTCTTTCCCATGAAATCTAAAAAAATAGCAACATGTGGGTAGTCACCTATATTTCAAGTTGCTTACTTTTTCCTAGGAAACTCTGAATCGTTTTTATAATGGGAGTATGAAACAGCTACAACGAGTGATACTTGCCATCGATTTGAAATCCTTCTATGCGTCAGTTGAATGCCTAGACAGGAACCTGGATCCCTTTAAGACGCCTCTTGTCGTTGCCGATGAATCCAGAGGAGACGGAACCATCGTTTTAGCTGCTTCTCCTTTCATCAAGGAAAAATATGGAGTGAAATCCCGTTGTCGTTTATTTGACGTCCCTAAGGACATTCCAGGCTTGATTATTGCTCAACCTAAGATGAAACGATATTTGGAAATTTCCGCAAAGATCAATTCCATCTATCTGGATTACGTCTCTGAAGAAGATCTCTTTGTCTATTCGATTGATGAATCTTTCTTAGATTGTACAAACTATCTCTCGCTTCATCAGGATACGCCTAAAAGCTATGCTAAAAAGATCATCAATGATATCAGACATAAGACGGGTCTTACTGTCACAGCTGGCATAGGCAAGAACATGTTCATGGCGAAAGCTTGCATGGATATTGAAGCCAAGAAAAATAAAGACTTTCTCGCTCAGTGGGATTACGATGATATCCCCAAACATCTATGGCCAATTACCCCGCTAAGCAAAATGTGGGGTATCGGTTCAAGAATGGAAAAAAGACTCAATAGAATGGGCTTTTATTGCGTCGGTGATATCGCTTGCTCTGATCCTGACTTTCTCAAGAAACAAATCGGCGCCATTGGAGAAGAAATCTATTATCACGCCCTAGGCTATGATGACGCTTTGTTACAGGATACCTATGTTTCGAATAATCATTCCTTGTCCGTTGGCCAGGTTCTGCTAAGAGATTATTGTGATGAGGAAATGCCAATTGTCATCCGCGATATGGCAATTGAACTATCCGACAGAATGTTTGAAGAGAAGGTTTTAGCAAATACTTTCCTGCTTTACATCGGAAATAAAGACCATGGTGGCTTTGGTAAGAAAATTGGCTTCTATACCCCTACTGACAGTGCTGAAAAGATCGGTAGAGAAGCGGTCACGAAGTACATGGAACACAAACAATTGTTCAAGGATGACAATGAGTTGTTTCGACAAGTTATGCTTGTCGCAGTCGATGTTATTTCCAGAGATAACTATCAGCCATCGCTGTTTGAAGATTATGAAGAAGACTGTAAGTTAAGGACATTAGAAGAAACCCTAGTAGAAATTAGAAAACGTTATGGGACACTTAAAGCTATGCCTTGCTCCGCTTTGAGTCTGTCTAGCACATTTATCACCAGGAGTAATCAAGTAGGAGGACATCACGCATGAGAGGTATGAAGAAATGGTTGCCATTCAAATCTTTGTCTGGCCAATATGAAGAACTCGATAAGATGAAATCAAGCCGTAAAAAAGTAGCGATGCCAGAACTGTCAGTCGATCAAATTGATGAACTCAATCGCGTTTTGGTCACTCTACAGAAAGGCGATGCTGTGGAAGTCACCTACTATCACGATGGTGAGATTCATCGTAAGAAGGGTGTGTTTGTGAAATGTGATGGCTATACTCAGACAGTATGGTTTAAAGGCTTTACCCTTCCTTTCCGTTCACTTTTGAAATTTGACAGCTAAAAAATATATTTTCTAGTAAAATTTTGTTGAAAAATGGAATATATTATGTGAAAGGAGCGCTGTGATGGAACTTTTCTCTTTACATAGAGTTAATAATTATATATACTAACCTAGGCCTTTTTTTCTGGAAAGGCTATATACTTTTCTGCCGATTCATGATGTAGAACCGGCCGGAAGACCATAGGAGGGTATAGATAGCATGAAAAATTATGAACTCATGTACATTCTCATGCCAAATCTCGAAGAAGAAGCTTTAAAGGCTGAAAACGCCGCTCTTCAGAAGATTATCACTGACAATGGTGGCAAGATCACTGGTGTCAATGAATGGGGTATGAGAGACCTGGCTTATGAAATCAAGAAACAGACTAAGGGTTACTATGTCGTTGTCAACTTCACTGCTGAAGGTAGTGTCAACGCCAAGTTCAACTCCATTGTCTCCCTTGATCCAAAGGTCATGAGATTCCTTATCACAGTTGCCAACAACTAATTGAAAAGGAGAAAGTAGAATTATGGCTGGAATGAATCGTTGTGTCTTAGTTGGTCGCTTAGTCAGAGATCCAGAACTCAAGAGAACAAACTCTGGTGCTTCTGTGACTTCTTTCACTATTGCGATTGACAATCCATCTAGAAATGGTAACGACAAAACTACGTCCTTTATCCCTTGCACCTGTTGGAACAAGACTGCTGAAAACGTTGCTAAGTATTGCTCAAAAGGCTCGCTTATCGGTGTTGATGGCAGATTGAATCAGAGAAGCTATGAAGATCGCAATGGTGGCAAACGCTCCGTTGTTGAAGTCATTGCTGAAACGGTTCAGTTCCTTGAACGCAAAGGTGAAACTGGCGGTTTTGATTCCGATATGCCAACTGATAGCGGCGCAGATAATTCTACCATCACTCACGAGGGCATTGATTCCTCTGATGATGACTTGCCGTTCTAAGCTTAGGTCGTCCTAAGCGGAAAGGATAACAAGAACATGTTCCGTAGAGTTAAACCAAAGAGAAAGTTCTGCTATTTCACCAAGAATCATATCAAGTATATCGACTATAAGGATGTCGAACTTTTAAAGAAGTACATCTCTCCATCTGGAAAGATCACTCCAAGAAAGATCACCGGCACTTCTTCTAAGTATCAGAGAATGTTAGCTGTCGCCATCAAGCGCGCCAGATTCATGGCTCTCTTACCATATGTCGCTGACTAATTCTTAGTAAATTAAAGAATGAAAATAAAAACCTCGCACTACATCATGCGAGGTTTTTTTGTTCTACTTCCCTAATCCGACAAAGAGATTTCGAATGAACGACCACAGCTGAGGATATTTGGCATCGATAGCAGCTGCGATTTCTTCCTTGGTAAATTCAATCGTTCCATTCTCGGTGGAAAAAGCTAGACCACCGAATGCTTTTGCACCATAGGAGATTTCTGAACCGAAACTCGCTGCGCCGATGCTATACATACCACCCGCGACTGCACCATAGGATATGACACCATAGGAGATAGCGCCAAACGCCATCAAACCAACAGCAAATGAGCCAAAGGATAAGGCACCGATAGCAAACGTTGCTAAGGCAACTAAGCCGATCGCAAGAATGCCCAAGGAGAGAATACCAAAGGATAAAAAGCCAAGAGATAAAACACCAAAAGCGATGTTACCGATAGCAATGACACCTTTGGCAACGTGATGACCAAAGCCTATATTGATATGGACGAGTGGTAAATTGCCAATCTTGGCCTTGCTCTTGAATTCATAGCTGCTATGTAAGATGTTGACATGTAAGCCATAGATGTTGTTTCCCTTGGATTCGATATGAACGATAGTGTCGTCTTTTTTATAAGATAAAAGTTCATCAGTAGAGATCTGAAATTCTTTGGCCAACGCGACGATACTATCCATATCTGGAGTGGATAAACCTGCTTCCCAGTTGGATATGGTCTGACGAGTAACCTGAATGACATCTCCTAATTCTTCTTGAGAATAACCTTTGGCTTTTCTCAGATTGTAGAGTTTTTCTTTAAATTCCATATTTGTGTTCCTCATGGCCATCATTTTAAAGTTTTGCTATATATAATTCTACAAAAGATAGAGAACATTTTGTCAAAACTTTTTAACATTCTTCTTTTTGTAAAGTAAAGACTGATTTTACTTATTCAGTATCTATCAGTATAAATATCAGCGTAAAGTGGATATTGACAATAGATCATATCCTAAAAACGATAATTTAAATCCGATATAGAATGGCTGACCAACTTCAAATCAGGATATAAAAGTGTTGATTAAGCATATAGAAAATGGTGCAACGCTTGTATCCCTAAGTGCATCTTGATTGACTGAGTTCTTCCCCTGGGATAAAATTGAAAAAATGGAGGTCATGTATGAAATTAGCCATTCGTTATTTCACCAAAAGTAAGAAGGGCAATACGGAAAAAATTGCCAAGTTTGTCTCCGAGAAGTTGTCATTACCTGCCTTAGATGTCACCCACCCATTGGATGAAGAAGTCGATACATTGCTCTTGATCAATGCCATGTATGCTGCTGATGTCGACAAAGCCATCAAGGACTTCCTTGTGGCCAACAAGGATAAGATCAAGTCTTTGATCAACATCAACAGTTCTGCTAGTGGCTCTAGCACCCTTAAAGCAATCAAGAAGGTCTGCGACAAGGAAAACATCCCAGTATCGGATAAAGAATTCCATACCGTCGCATCTTGGCTCTTCATCAACAAGGGTCGCCCTAACGAAGAAGATTTCCGTCGTCTAGCTGAATTCCTCGACACGATTGAAAGATAAACAAAAAACTTGCCACCGTTGTATCTAACTCATCAGTCTGATACGGCACAGGCAAGTTTTTCATTTCTAATATTTGATGTTTTTTTCTTCAGCGAAGGCATTGTAGACCTTGTTGAAGGATTCCGTAACTTCTTCAACTGGATCGCTGCAATCCGTCTTTAACCAACCCATACAGGTGTTATAGACTGCACCAGCCAAGAAATAGAGGAAGTAGTCGTTGTAGTCAGATGGAACAGGACGCTTCTCCAAGAATTCATTGTTGAGATAATCCAAGAAGAAATGATCTAAGTGAGCTTTCTGCAAGGACTTGATGATTTCCTTCTTTTCTTTGAAGGCTAAGAAAATTGCTTTGACCACAGCCTTCCAATCCTTTTCCATGATCAGGTCGAGAACGGAAAGCAGGAATTTATCTTTGGCGATACCAAAGTAAGTGAGCAAGACATCTTCTTTACTATCAAAATGACGATAATAAGTAACACGGCTGACACCGGCCTTTTGAACAATTTCAGTGATGCTGATTTTAGAAAAATCTTTCTTTGCCATAAGTTCTAAAAGAGCGGTGGTAATGGACTCTTCGACAACATTATATTTCATAACAAATCTATCTCCTTTCACCGGATTACATTAATTGTAACAATGTTTCATCAAAATATAAAGTGAAAATGAAAATTTTGTATAAATTATGAAATGAAATTTTATATTTTTAAGAATTTTTGGTTAATTTTACGAATTAGACAAATATATATTGGGAGAAACAGCAAAAAGAAACCGAAGATGGTCACATAGGAAAGATAATCACTGAACAATTCTCTTACCGCAGCAGAATGCCAGGGCTGGAAAAATTCATGGAAGAATTGGCTATGGAAGAAATTGCCATCCACACTCTTGAACATAGAGAAGGTAGAAGCCTGTCCACCAATATAGCTGGTAGGAGAAGCCATACCTAGGACAAAAGCAACACAAACGATGATACCGATCACCATGATACGATAATGGTTCAAAGGGTAAGCCATGGAAATCATCACCACCAGACCAGCCATGGTGGTCAGGATGGAAATGAGGGAACTGACATTGTTAGAGGAGATTAGAGGCTTATGATTGAAGCCTTGAGGTATCTGGTTCATCAAAATAGGTAATAAGACAGCGATGACCACAAGTATGCCAGAAAGCAGTGCCTTAGGTAGGACATTACTCTTGAAATCACCACGGATAGGTTGCTTTGTTCCTTCCATCGAAAGAAGAAAACCGCCGATGGCAGTAACACAGGTCTGCATCATATAGATGTTTTCTACGTTGAACCACATCTGACCCCTCTTAAAAGGAATCAAGACAAAAGCCAGGATGATAAATGCGCTTGTTTTCATCAAGAAGAGAGTGGCAGTTCTTTGAATATTGTTGACGACTCTTCTACCTTGACCGACAACTTCCTTTAAATGAGAAAAGTCATTATCCAGCAAAACGACATCAGAACATGCCTTGGCGGCATCGGTAGCTTTTGCAAATGTGATAGAGGCGTTAGACTTGCGCAAGGCAAGAATATCATTGACACCATCACCAGTCATTGCAACTTTCTTTCCCTTACTCTGCAAGGCTTCAACAATCGCTTGTTTTTGCTCTGGAGAGACGCGCGCAAAGATGGTATAGCGCTCAACTAGAGATGGTATGGTATCAAGTTCCACTCCCTCAAGAGAAATGGCTGAGTCCGCATCTTTTACGCCACAATCTTTAGCGATTTTGGAAACCGTCCAAGCATTGTCACCAGAGATAATCTTGACGTCGACATGATTGTCATAGAAGAAGGCTAGGGTATCTTTGGCTGAGGCTCTGATATTATCGCTAAGCACGATTAGGGCAATCACTTTGTCGTTGAGATTTAAGGCTAAGACACGCTTGCCTTCTTTGGCCTTCTTCTCTACGAACTGATATTCCTCACCTTCCTTATCTAAAAGATAATCGGGTGCACCGAGAACCAATCTATCGCCATTTGGATAGACGATACCCGAGGATTTACTCTTGGATGAAAATGGTATGACTTCTTTGACTTCGGCCTTGAGGGAACCATACTTGTTGACTAAAGCTAAGGCGGTCTGATTGTAGTCTTCAAAAGAACCCAGCAGGGTACGGATATGGTTTTCTATTTCTTTTTCATCGATATAGGACTTTAATTCAACGACGCTCATTGTTCCATCTGTCAGAGTGCCTGTCTTATCTAGACATATGGTATCCACGCGAGAGAGATTCTCTAAACTGAAGAGTTCCTGGATCATAGTCTTCTGACTAGCAAGTTTGGCAATAGAGACAGCCAAGGTGACGGAAGTAAGAAGAATAAGACCTGTTGGAATGACACCGATTGCAAAGGCACCGGCGGTCAAGACGATACGAGACCAGGTTGCCATGGAGGTCAAAGAATAAGTGAGATTCGTGTTTTCACCCCAGACAGTGGGATCATTTCCCCAACGATTGACTTTGTAAGCCAGGGTTCCTAAGACCACCAAAGTGATGACGATCAAAAGAATGCCGAGCAGTTTGATGATGTTATAGATGTTTGTCATCAGTTCGGATTTATGACGAGAGAGATTTTTGACTTTGGCAGATAAGCTGGCGGCATAGGTTTCTTCACCAACTTTGTTCACCTGAGCCTTGCCCGAACCGACAATGATGCTTGAACCAGAAAAAATCATATCTCCTGGCCCCTTCTTGACCAAGTCAGATTCACCTGTCAGTAAGGATTCATCGACTTCTACCTGACCTTCTTTCAAGATCATATCAGCGCTAGCTTGTAAACCGGATTTCAGATGAATGATATCATCGAGAACAATCTCGCTGATTTTGATTTCCTGCTCTTGGCTATTACGGATTACTAAGGCGGTGGCTTCATTGACAATTTTCAGTTTCTTCAGGACATTCTTGGAATGGATTTCCTGGATGGAACCTATGATGGAGTTGATCAAGACAGGAATCAAGAAGGTGAATTTGGTCACGCCAAAATACTGGTCAGCAATATCTCTGTGACCGTTGACGTTGAGGTAGATGACAAAGAATAAAAAGAGTCCGGCAATGGAGAAAAGAACAATATTAAAAGGATTAAATAGATTAGAAAAAATGATGCTACCATAGGATTTCTCAATTTTGTTTTTGGTAACATTAACTTTTCCAGCACGAATTCTTTCTTCAATCTGAGTGGTATTCAAACCTTGATTAATAGGGGGTTCTATCGGTTCGATTAAGGTGTCTTGTTTTTTGCATTTCATGGTTAAGATTATCGCATTTTACAGATATATTAACAATAAGAAAAGGCCGGGAAAGGAAGAAACCCGGCCAGTTAGTATTAGGGATAAACGATAATGATTGTCTAATTAAAGAGTCTTGTTGGAGTCGTTGAACTTGACGTCTGGATATAAGGTCTTGACCTGCTGTTCGAAGTTAGCATAGGCAGCGGCATATTCAGAAGTGCCGGCAAAGTAGTCTCTCATGGCGTTCTGTAACTGTTCGTTGCAGCCCTGGTCATAAGCGGACATACCAGCTAATTTGATGTTAGCGGCAGAAGAAGCGAATAACTTGATGTGGTTCTGACCACCTAAGAAATCGGAACCAAAGTTGGCATCGTTAGCGATTTCGTTCATAGCGGACTTATGGTTGGTGTAGTCCTGAGTCTCAGTGGTGATCTTCTTGGCGATGTCTTTGTCGCAGGTGAGCTTTAACATGATGTCTTTGACATCAGAGACGTTATCAGTACCCTTAGCGGCAGCAATCCAAGTACCACCCCAGTAGTAGGAGGCTGGACCTTCGCAGACTCTGTACTTACCATATAAACCGTTGTTCTTCTTAGCAGCGGCGATTTCAGCAGCAGTCTTACCAGTTTCATCAACTGGAGTAGCTAAAGAGTTACCGGATAAGGTGAAGTTGATACCCCAAGTGGAGTAGAAGAAGCCTAAGACAGAGCCTTCTGGACCCTGATCCTTAGCCCAGGTGTCAGACCATAAAGTAGCGGAACCGGAATAACCTTCGGTAGCATAGGTCTTTTCTTTCTTAATCCAATCCTTGATGGCTGGATCGATGGTGACTTTACCATTGGAGTCAACCCAGGAATTCTTGGCGTTGTTGGAGAAGACACGATACATATCATCATAACCGGAGACCATCTTGATTTCTTTGGACTTGGCAGTAGCGGCAACAGAGTCGAACTTGCTCCAATCGCTTAACTTGGTCTGGACGAAAGCGGCCTGAGCGGCGGTCTTCTTAGCTTTTTCGCTAGCGGAATCGCTATCGGTTGGATCGGCTGGATAATCAGACCAGATCTTGGCAGCTAAATCGGAACGGAAGGCATAAAGGCCTGGAGTAGCCTGCCAGGAAACACCCTTTAAGACACCCTTGGAATCAGTGGCGACAGTCTTGGTGTAGTCATACATATTGGCAGTATCTTCAGCTTTTAAGCCGATATCTTTGTAAACATCGAGGGTATAGTCAGTGCCGACATACTTGATAGCATAGTCAGCTTCCATTAAGAAGATATCGATCTTTTCGTCCGCTGGAGCCTTGTCCTGTTTGGCTAAAGCGGCATCGAGTGGAATCTGATAACCATTGTTATCGTTAGCATGGATGATGAAGTTGACCTTCTTACCATTCTTTAAGATTGTGGTAGTACCTTGGACATCCTGAACTTCTGGATAGTAAGTGTTGAATCTAGACTGGAATTCGTTGTTCCAGCACCAAATGTTGATAACTTTACCTTCTTCAGCAACAGTAGAACTTTCACCACCGCAGCCGACAAGGGAAGCCATCATGGCAACAGCACCTAATAGAGAAAATAAATTACGTTTCATTTTTTACCTCCGTTAATTTTACTCTATGTTTTTGAAGCGGATAATTTTTTTGGGCTTCTGCCTCAGGTCACCCGTTACAGTCCTGGTGAATCGACATCTATCAGGTTGTAATCGCTTTCGTAATCGATTTCGCAAGTATTGTATTTCCATTCCAAAAATTTGTCAACACCTAAATTTTACGAAAACTTTTTTTGTGATGAGGAAATAAGAATAAATAATTCTTATTTAAGGGAAAAAATTGCATAAAAAAATTTTTTTGCTGTTGCATTTTTTTGTCAAATCTTTATACTAATTGCTGATAAGCGAAATCGATTTCGCCTTACCAAAACAAAGAAAATATCAAAAATTGCGGTCGATTGGAGGATTATTTATGAAATATGGGCATTTTGATGATAGAAATAGAGAATATATAATTGAAACCCCTCACACCCCATTACCATGGATCAATTACCTTGGTGTGAACGATTTTCATTCATTGATATCCAATACTTTAGGTGGTTATTCTTTTTTCAAAGATGCCAAGTTAAGAAGAATCACGCGTTATCGCTATAATAATGTCCCGCGCGATATCTCTGGTAGATTCTTCTATATCAAAGATGGCGAGACTGTCTTCAATGTCGGCTATCTACCTTGTAAGACTCCTCTTGACTACTATGTCTGTAGACATGGTCTTTCCTATTCCATTTTTCAGGCCAAAAAGAATGATCTGGATGTTACCTTGACCGCTTTCGTTCCTCTAAAGGACAGTTGTGAAATCAACAAAATTGAAATCATCAACAATTCCCAAGAAGAAAAAGATATTTCCTTGTATGGTGTTGTTGAGTTTTGCTTATATAACGCTGTGGATGATGCCAACAACTATCAGAGAAATCTCAACATCGCTGAAGTGGAGATCGATGACACTACCATCTATCACAAGACCGAATATCGTGAAAGAAGAAATCATTACGCCTTCTATCACGTCTCAAGAAAACATGACGGCTTTGATACAGATAGAAACACCTTCTTAGGTTTGGAAAATGGATTTGATTCTCCTGAAGCCATTCAGAAAGGCACTTCTTATAACTCTGTGGTCTCTGATTGTTATCCTATTGCCTCCCATCAACTCAACCTCCATTTGAAACCAGGTGAAAAACAAACCTTGGTTTTCATGCTTGGCTTTATTGAAAATAAGCAAGAAGAAAAATTTGTTTCTAAAGGTATCATCAACAAGAAGAAAGCTCAAGAACTGATTGCCAAATACGATGATGTCAGCAATGTCGACAAAGCTCTTGCTGAACTTAAGGAATACTGGGATAACCTTCTTGCACACTTCCAGGTCTCTACCGGAGACGAAAAGTTTAACCGTATGGCAAACATTTGGAATCAATATCAGTGCATGGTCACCTATATGATGTCGAGAAGTGCTTCCTACTTTGAGACGGGTACCGGAAGAGGTATGGGATTCAGAGATTCCTGTCAGGACTTGCTCGGCTTTGTCCACATGATTCCGGAAAAGGCCAGAGAAAGAATCATTGATATCGCTTCAATTCAGTTTGAGGATGGCTCCACTTATCATCAGTATCAACCTTTGACTAAGAGAGGCAATGCCGATATCGGTTCTGGATTCAACGATGATCCGTTATGGCTAGTCGGTGCCGTTTGTGCCTATATTAAAGAAACTGGTGACTATTCCATCTTGGAAGAAATGGTTCCGTTTGATAATAAAGTCGGTAGCGAAAAGACCTTGTACGATCATCTCCTCATCTCTTTGAACTATACTATCAATAATCTTGGCCCTCATGGCTTACCGCTCATCGGCAGAGCCGATTGGAACGATTGTCTTAATCTCAATTGCTTCTCGCTTACGGATGGCGAATCCTTCCAAACCGTCGAGAACAACGATACACACACCGCGGAAAGTATCTTCATCGCTGGCATGTTTGTGAAGTATGGTAAGGAATTTGCCCAATTGGCTCAGCATTTAGACAAACAATCTGATAGCAACCATATACTTGAGTATGCTAAAGTAATTGAGGCGAATACCGTCAAATATGGTTTCGATTATGAAGGTGGATATTTCATCCGTGCCTATGACGCATATTCTAAGGAAATCGGTTCTTCCAGATGCCCAGAAGGAAAAATCTTCATTGAACCTCAGGGCTTCTGTACTCTTGCCAGGATCGGCCAAGAACAAGGCCTAGGCAAGAAAGCTGTCCAAAGCTCCTTGAAATACCTTCTCAATGACTATGGTTGTGAGATTCTCTATCCACCATATAGTCAATACTATCCTGAATATGGTGAGATTTCTTCTTACCCTGAAGGAACAAAAGAAAACGGCTCAGTCTTCAATCACAACAACCCATGGTTGACCCTTGCGTTATGTGAAGAAGATATGGCGGAAGAAGCATTCGACTTATACAAGAGAAATGCCCCAGCCTATATCGAAGATATCTCCGATATCCATCAGACAGAGCCGTATGTATATTCTCAGATGATTGCCGGTCGTGCTTCAAAGCAATATGGCAGAGCCAAGAACTCTTGGCTGACAGGCTCGGCAAGCTGGTCCTTTGTCGCATTAAGCGAAGGTATTCTTGGTGTCATACCAGATTATGATGGTTTAAGAATCAGACCTTGCTTACCAATGGCGATGAAGGAAGTGAGAATAGAACGTCTCTACCGTAAAAAGAAGTTCCATATCAGCGTCCATCATACTGGCGCTCCATATAAGATGAAACTTAATGGAAAAGAGGTGGAAGGAAATCTGTTGCGTGCTGAGCAGTGCCTGGATGACAATTTCGTTGAAATAGACATGTAGGAGGACACAGTATGTCTGAAGAAAAGAAAGTGAGCAGAAACCCATTCAAGAATTATTTCGACAAGAAGAAAAAAGAAAGAGAGGCCAAAGCCTTAGGTAAGAAACTTCAGGAAGAAGCCAAAGCCAGAGATGAGGCTTTAGGCAAGGACGCTCCTGAAGGTTCTTATGTTGCCTTACAGAACATCAACAAAATCTATGACAATGGTTTCCACGCCGTGCATGATTTCTCCATCGATATCAAACAGCATGAATTTATCGTCTTTGTCGGTCCTTCCGGTTGTGGTAAATCCACTACCTTACGTATGATCGCCGGCTTAGAAGATATCACTGGTGGTAATTTATTCATCGATGGCGACTACATGAACGATGTCGCACCAAAGGATAGAGGTATCGCTATGGTCTTCCAGTCCTATGCCTTATATCCACATATGACCGTTTACAACAACCTTGCTTACCCACTTAAGATTATGCATCTGAACAAGGCTGAAATTGATAGACGTGTCATGTCAGCAGCCAAGATTCTTCAGATTGAAACCTTGTTGGATAGAAAACCAAAGGCCCTGTCTGGTGGTCAGAGACAAAGAGTTGCCTTAGGACGTGCAATCGTAAAGCATGCAAAAGTCCTTTTGATGGACGAACCATTATCCAACCTTGATGCCAAATTGAGAGTTCAGATGAGAAGTGAGATCGTCTCCCTCCATCGTAAACTCAATGCGACGACAATCTATGTCACCCATGACCAGACAGAAGCTATGACCATGGCAAGCCGTATTGTCATCATGAAAGACGGCTTTGTCCAGCAGATTGGTACACCAATTGAAGTCTTCAACCATCCAGTCAACAAGTTCGTTGCTGGTTTCATCGGTTCTCCAAGCATGAACTTCTTTGATGTCACCTACAAAGATGGCAAGGTCACCTTTGCTTCTGGTGAAACCTTGGCCATTCCAGAAGAACTCCTTGCTGGTAAGGTCATTCCTGAACATGTCATTCTCGGCTTACGTCCAGAGAATATTCATAACGCAGATAGCCAAAGAGGTGTTGAACATCCTGACGCCAACTTCACCGTCACCGTTCGCTTAGCTGAACTTCTTGGTAATGAATATTATATCCATGCTCCATTTGGTGGCATTGATATGGTGGCTAGATTCCCAAGTGACAAGAGCATCCAGACCGGTGATGTTGTCACAGTCAATTTCAGCAAGAAGAGAGTCCATCTCTTTGATCCCGAGACAGAAGTCGCTATTTTCTAGGAGGTCATCATATGGAAAATGAAAAGAACATGACCCCACCAGAGAATGGTGAAAACATCAAGGATGTTCTCGTTGAAGGTTTGAACGAAGAACAAGTTGATGATAACTTCTCTAACCTCAACTGGTTTGGTCAAATGAAGTGGAAACTAAAAGAAAAGTTCGAAGGCGAAAAAGCCAACAAGAAGAGACATAAGATGGTCTCTTATAGCAAGTATGGCTATATCTTCTTGATTCCTTTCTTTTTGATCTTTGCTGTTTTCTCCTTCTATCCACTGATTCAGACGATTGTCTTCTCCTTTACGAAGTACTATTACTCCAATGGCGGTATCACTAAAGTTGGTCCAGAATTCAATGGTTTTGATAACTATTATTACCTTTTGTTCGATAAAGAAAACAATGTATTCACATTTAAGTACTTTGGTAATACCTTATTGATTTGGATTTGCGGTTTTATTCCACAAATCATCGCATCCTTGTTATTAGCAATCTGGTTTACTGATGCGAGATTGAAACTAAAGTTTTCCGGTTTCTTCAAGGCTGTCATGTACATGCCAAACTTAGTCATGGCAAGCGCCTTTGGTATGTTGTTCCTCATGCTCTTCTCCTTGACTGGTCCTATCAATCAGATGTTAGAAGCAGCGGGTGCTTCGCCGGTAAAATTCCTTGAGTCAGCAGGTTGGACAAGAGGCATTATCGCCTTTATCAACTGGTTGATGTGGTTTGGTAACACGACCATTCTTCTCATGTCTGGTATCATGGGTATCGATGAATCCATCTTCGAATCTGCCAGACTAGATGGCTCTTCTGGTACCAAGACATTTTGGCATATCACTTTCCCATTACTTCTCCCTATCTTCGTCTATGTTCTCATCACCTCTCTTATCGGTGGTATCCAGTTATTCGATGTCGCTCAGATCTTCACCGCTTCCAAGGGTGGTCCAAATCAGTCTGCTATGACCATCATGATGTATCTGTATCGTTTGATTACATCCAGTAAGAACTATGGTGTCGCTGGTGCTGTCTCGGTTATCTTGTTTGTTATGACCAGCATCTTATCTATCATCATCTTCAAGGTCATGATCCCAACCAACAATGTCGTCAAGCAGGAAGCCAGAGCTTATAGAGCCAGAATGAGATGGCTCAAGAACGCTCAAGTCAGCGAACCTGTAACAGAAGGAGGAAACGACCATGAGTAAAGCTCAAGCTGTTCAGCTTCCAAATCCTGACAAAACTAAGTTGAAGAATGAAAAGGTCGGTCTGACCATTCATAGAGTTGTGGTCTATACCGTCTTGATTCTTTTGACGATCATCTGTCTATTCCCATTCTATATTCTCTTAGTCAACTGCTCTCATTCCTCTCCTGATATCATGAAAGGCTTCCACTGGTGGTTTGGTACCTACTTTGCTACCAACTGGCATAACTTGTTCTCTAATCAGAACATTCCTCTCATTAATGGTATCTTCAACTCCATCTTACTTGCTTTGGTCAATGCCACTTTGACGGTATACTTCTCCGCCTTAACTGCCTTTGCAACCCACATCTATCGCTTCAAAGGTAAGAAGTTTGTTGAGACTTTCATTCTCGGCATCATGATGATTCCTAGCCAGGTTGCTGCGATGGGTCTTGTCATGTTCTGTATCGAGAATAACTTGCAGGATAATTATATGATCTTAATCCTTCCTGCTATCGCTTCTCCTATCACCTACTTCTATATGAAGCAGTACATGGAATCTATTCTTCCTATGGAAGTCATCGAGGCTGCTCGTGTCGATGGCACTTCTGAACTTGGTATCTTCCATAAGATTGTTCTTCCTATCATCAAACCTGCCTTAGCAGTTCAGTTCATCTTCGCTTATGTCAGCAACTGGAACAACTACTTCACGCCATCTATGTTGATCAACGATTCCAAATTAAAGACCATTCCTCTGATCATCGCTCAGCTTTCCGCTTCTTCTCCAGACACCTTTGATAAAGGTCAAATCTATTTGTTGTTGACTATCGCTGTTTTCCCTGTCGTCGTGGTCTATCTCATCTTCTCTAGAGCCATCATCAAGAACCTTACTTCTGGTGCCGTCAAAGGATAATCTATGAAATTTGAATTCGGTACTGGAATATCCTCGTATCAAGTGGAAGGAGCTTACCAAGAAGATGGTAAGCTCCCTTCTATCTGGGATACGTTAAGTCATCAGGAAGGCAACATCACCGACAAGAGCAATGGTGATGTGGCGACTGATTTCTATCATAGATATGAAGAAGATATCAAACTTGCCAAAGAATTGGGTATCCAATCCTTCCGTTTCTCCTTCTCGATGTGTCGAATCCTAAAAGAAAACGGGAGAGTTAATCATAAGGGAATTGAGTTTTATCAGAGAGTCGTCGACTGTATTTTAAAGTATGGTTTAGAACCAGTCGTTACCCTCTACCACTGGGACTTGCCACAGTTTTTGCAAGACCGTGGCGGATTTGTCAACACGAGAATTGTTGATTTCTATGCGAAATATGTTGAGGCAGTGGCAAAAGCTTTTAAAGGCAAAATCAAGACATGGATCACGTTTAACGAACCACAATGCTTTATCGGACTAGGGTATAGTGGTAAAGAACATGCGCCTAAGATTCATGCCTCATTAAAAGAAATCATCAAGGCTAGTCATAACGTGCTTCTTTGTCACGCCAAAGCCTATCAGATTCTAAAGGGCATCAACCCAAATTGTCTGGTCACTTTCGTCAATACCTTCTCCGTCAACATTCCTGTAACCAAAGATAAGAAACTGGAAGAATTCTGTTATCAACACACTTTTGATATTCCGGAAAATGAGAATCAGTTCTACAACACTGTCATCTTCACGAATCCTTTGTATCTAGGTTGTTATCCTAAGGAATATGTTGCTTTAGCTAAGAAAAATGGTGTCGTGTTTTCCAAAGAAGACATGGCTTTGATTAAATTATCGAGACCTGACCGCATCGATATCAACATCTATTCAGGAAATTACTTCTATCTGGATGAAAAGGGCGATGTGCAATACCTAGACCAAGTCAAAGAAGAGGAAATCACTTCCTTTGATTGGCTTAGAGCAAGACCAAAAGTCTTATATTATGGCCCAAAGTATTTCTATCAGAGATATCATCTTCCTATCGTCATCTCTGAAAATGGTGTCTGCTATGAAGATGAAGTGGATCATGATGCCGTTCATGATGAAAAGAGAAGCAAATTTATCCTGGATTACTTTGCTGAACTGAAACACGCCATTCATGATGGCATTGATATCAAAGGCTATTATTACTGGTCTTTAGAAGATAACTTCGAATGGGC
>OCTW011611025.1_pt1 | contig 19687 bp, 16 predicted proteins | sample 1539671 | NCBI WGS metagenome assembly OCTW01 (sample SAMN02144230, study PRJEB22623) | gut metagenome | biome: sheep rumen | host: Ovis aries | place: New Zealand
TTAAGAAAAGCGATTTCATCGTTGTTTCTTACATTGGGAATAGTATTTGTAAACGGATTGATTATTGCAAGGTCATCAGCAGTCAGATTTATTGATTTAACTGTACATAATTCAGAAGGCATAGATAAACCAGCTGAAAATTCAAATGAATCTGTAATTTCATTACCCGCTACTAAAACAATGAATCGTTCCCGAGAATCAATGCTAAAAATTTTATTGCTGTTCTCAAATAAATATACTCCCATTACAACTTTATTAGATAGAAATGATAACCACAGTTTTTGATTGACCGGTGCAGTAACCAAGGTGCTTTTTACTACTAATGCTAAAAAGCCTTTGGATGAAAGCATTTTATAGGCAAGTTCTGTAAACAATGCATAAGTATTTAACTCACCGACAGCAGAATCTTTAATCTTACAGTGCTTATACTTGACAGCGGTCATTAAAGAATAATCTTCAAATACCGAATTTCGCCATTCATAAACTATTGGGCAGCTTTCTTTGAGTTTTTTTACCTCTTCATCTCTAAAACTTTTTTGTGATATAGATGCAATTTTATCTGAAATTCCTCTAAAAAATTTTCTTTCTTCAAATCTAATCTTTTCCCACGGGGGATTGCCAACTACAATATCATATGTCCTCTCAAAAAAATCAGCTTGCATTCCAAGTCCGTCGCAATACAAACGATGTGTAGCAAAAAGTCTGTTTTTTGTTTCTTCAGTATATTTTGATTTGCTGATTATTAATGGATTTCCGAATGAGAAATGAGATATTATTTTTTCCCAATCCTCTCGTTCAGCATACAGTAACAGGTTAACAATGCAATTCTGAAGTGCAATCGGATCTATATCAGTTCCGTAAAACCAACATACAGTTGAGGAAGGTTTGATTTTATGTTCATCTTTCAGGTAGTCGATAATGGCAAGGAAAAAATCGCCACCTCCACATGAAAAATCTGCAATGCGATATGTTCTTTCTTCTGAAAAGTCTTTTCCGCTAAACGATTTTCTGATAATCTGTTCCGCCAACTCTTTGGGAGTATAATATGCACCTGTATTGTCTCTACTGACTTTATCTGCAAACAAACTAATGCTATTATCTGAGAAACTGAGTTCTGCGTTAAGAAGTTCCTGACGAAGCGAGTTTATATTGATATTATCATTGAAAAATAATGTTGTTGCGGTATTGATATACTTATCAACGATTTTTACGTTATCATTATAAAAATCACAAAGATACTGTGGCATTAGTCCATATTCAGTCATTTCATTGTAGCCACCATCAGAGCACCCAAACAGCCGCTGATGATTTATCGATGAAAAAAGAAGAAACATCGTATTATGCCAGAACTCTAATATTTCAGGAATATTTGAATAATTACCTTCATACTTACTCTTCAAAGTATTAAGTAAATTATCAGCAATCGTATATGCTTTTACATCCACTTACTATTCCTCCAACCTTACTAATGAATTATCTGTGGAACAATACGTATATAGTGGCTTCCCTTCAAAAGAACCATTATGTACTATATTGAATTTTTTTTCTATCCATTCTAAAGCAAAATCTATATCGATTTTATTAGTAATACCTACTTCTGTAAACAAGGTATCAACTTCTATCTTGTTAATTAAATTCTCACGGTATTTCACTCCAGAAAGAATCAACGCATGAAGATAGAGATCAATATAGTTTTCAGCAATCAATGAGTATTTCCCAGATATTTCAGAATAAATGCGTTCACATGATACACCTTTTAGCTGTGAAAGATATTCTATTATTCCATCAGATCCCAATGACTTTTTGCTGGCTTTAGTTCTTTTTGGGAAACAATCAAACCCTAAAACACCTATAATATCATCGTTTGTGATTATTATGTCATTTTCATAGTATCCAGTATTGAATATGTTTCGTATACCTATATAGTTATCTATTGCTTGTTTATCTTCATGTGTTAGTTTAAGTTCAGCAGAAATTTTGTCTTCAATTTTCTGCTCGTTAATCAGTTGTATCCACTCGTCTTCAATATCTTCCATGAACCAAGTTCGTGACACATCAGGAATACTTCTATTATTATCGTGCTTAATATAGTTAAACTCTACATTGTTAGGACGTTTTGAAAGTCTATGTAGCTTAGCAGAAAGGCATTGACTCGCACTCTTTTCCATTATTGTAGAATTCAATATACTTTCTGTTACGGGAATTTGACCGATGTAACCAGCTGCTATCGTGAGTTTGGGAGATACAAGTCTGACAAAAAATGCTGCAAAACGCGAATTTAGAAATGCTAAATGAGCAAGTTTTTTTCCTTTAGATATTCTTATTCCTGGACCTGATGCTACAAATATTTGACCAGGAAGAAGAACTCTGACATTCAATCCAGCCGTTCCCGTATCACTGAAAACAAGCTGAGTCTGATCAAAGTAATTAGCATTTCTTATAGCAGAGCCTTTTGTATTCTTAATATATTCTCCGTCTTTTCCCCATTTAACACAGTAAGAGTTCAATCCCTCAAAGCGAGAATAACCTCCACCTTTACTTACAAGCACCCAATCCCTATCACCTATATGTTTCCAATAATAATCAATCAGATTTTTAGCATCTCCTGTTGATGTGCCCTGCATTGGAGTTGCAAAGTCTTTATATAGCGAACAATTCATCTGAATACTCTTTAAATGATCAGTACTTGCCAAATCAAATCTCGACTCAATATTATTAAGGACTTCATCTTGATTTACAAATAAAGGTTTGATTTTATTTTGGACTATAGTCCTCTCTATGTGCTCAATGCTCATATTACGTAAAAGGCTAACCTTTATTTCATGTCCTTCAGTTGGTTTACTTTTAATGAATGTTGCTAATGATACATTTGCTTTTTCACCAGAAATATCATAGAAAGCATTCGATCCCAATTCCCATATATTGGTTATTGTGTAGTCTCGTAATATCATCTTCCGAAAAGAAGTAAAACTATCAAGATACATCCAACTGTTTTGTGTAACCATTGCAGCTTTGCCATTTTGAGGAAGAACAGATAATACTCTTTCAATAAAAGCATTACACATATCACATTTCGACATTGGATAGTTCTTTTGTAAGTATTCCTTTTGTTCAGAAGGCATTCCTTTAATAGTGCGAAAAGGTGGGTTTGTTACAACAACATTCGCACCATCAAATGCGTCAACTAGCTTAAATATTTCTCTGCTGTTACAGTTTTCCACGTTTTGTTCAAGCCAATTAATATCCAAAAAGCCTGAAACTGTATCATTTATTGGTCGATATATCATCGGATGAAGTGATTCAAAATCCTTAATAGTAACATCTTTTTCAATAGCTATATATGAAAAAGCTTTATATTTCAGATTGAAAGATGCGACATAAGCAAGGAAATTATCAATTTCATATCCATATAATTTATTTAGTGCATATATTGCTCTATCAACAGCATGACCTTCAGCTACATTGTTAGCAAGAAAATCAAATGAGTATAGTAAAAAATTACCTCCCCCACAAGCAGGATCAATAATTATAGATTCTTTGTTTAAATCAATAGAATCGACAAGAGTATTAATCATGTACTTTTCAGTAAAAAACTGAGTATCCTTATATTTAAATTCATCAGATCTTTTTGAACCGAACTGATATACCCAAGAAAGTGAATCATCTAAACAAGAGCTATTATTGTTAATAAAGCTAGAAATGCAAGTATCAAGTTTATCAGTTAATGAGACTATCTTATCATATTTAAAGAAATATTTGCATATATCAATACATATTTTTTTATCGCGAATATATGAATTCAGAAGATTTGATGCAAATAAAACAATAAGATTACGTAGAGAATCTACTGAGGACAACCCTTTCTGTTGTAATTCACAAATGGAAGAATCGACAATTATTTTTAATTGTCTTCTTGCTTTCCGCATTTTGCTTTCTATAGGAACGTTTTTATCAATATGCTCACGATATCGAGCGTCTTTGGGTTTTGATGCAGTTGATGGAATAGCCCACATATTTCCAATTCTTATTGCACCTTGTATTCTTCCATTAACGCACAAGTTTTGAACACGTCTTTTGGTTATACCCCAGGATTCAGATACTTCCTGTGCTGATAAGTATTTTACAGTTTTCAATTTTAGGTCCTCCATGTTTAGTTCCTAATTGCGAATAATAGTTCAGATAATCTACTCATCATTATACTATATTTTTTTGTTTTTTTCAAGAGAAAAAATTAAAAAAGTGAAAAAATAATAAAATGATTATTTAAACAGATATCATTGTATGGTATCTAAAATGCATTTTGTGTAATTGGTATTTTTCACCTAATAATCTACTATAAAAAATAATAAGGCAATGTTGCTTTTGCTTACATTGCAACATTGCCTTATAGTATTACTTTATATCTCGTTGTGTCGGATGTTCACCGCCGCCATTCCATATACCTGTATATAGCCATATTTCATAATAATATAACCATTCAATTGCCCAAGGAACTACGGTTTTGCTTAATAATTAATCTGAGGAAAAATCATATCGAAATAAGCATATTTCAACACGCTTGTTTTCTTGATCAATCGAAAAGTAATGTGGAAAACTAGGATCGTCAAGTTTTGATAATTCATCACCAACTACAAAAACCTTAGGTGGCTTTTTTATACGATAATATATTTCTATATTATATTCTCGTGATAAGGGTGTAGGTTTAACTTTTGCCTTCCAAAATAGCCGCCCTTTCGTAATATGTGATTCGCCTCCTGGAAACCGTATACTAAGATCTGTTCTTTGATGTGCTAAAGTATACGATTTCACTTTGATATAACTCTTATTTGCCAAAAAAATTATGCCCCTTTACTAAGGTGGATGGTACCGTATTTGCTGAACCTAATCCTCCCGTCAACCCATTAACATATAACTCACCTTTATCTCGACTAGATTTCATTTCATCTCCATATTTGTTTAGGGCACGTTTAACAGGTGCTTCTCCGAGACAAGATGCTAAATTATTGGCAACGTCATCAATACCAACAAATCTTAATGGCTCTTCAAGAATATCCTTTTGCGCCGATGATAGCCAAGTGAAAAAAGCTGTTGCTTTCTCAGGAACTTCATTCCATTTATCAGCAAAATTTTCTTCCATCATAACGGGGTTTGGGATAATGTATTTGCCATTAGTTTTTTTAATGTGCATAGACATACTCTGTACCATCTCTGATAAAGCGGAATAAACATTATTATCACCATCATAAGATAAGGCTGCCAAAGTTGTTATTATTATAGATATTGGTGCATTATCATTATTGTCTTTGAACATTATATCACGATGCCTCTTGAGCAATTGAATTGCTTTTTGTAAGGTCGTCCGCCTCTTATATGTAGGGACTTTGTCTATTTCAGTATCCTTTTTGGCATAGGCAGAATTCTTTTCAAGTAGATAATGATTTTGATTCATTCTTTCAACAAACCAATCATGGTATGCTTCGGGATTGCTATATTTGGGCGTATACTCTCCGTTGTCCAACTTATGAGTTAATCTGATAGCTGTTGATACAATTGGTAGATACACTTTTTCCTTAGGAACACTGGGTAGTATATCCATATGGAACTCATTATATTGCATAGTCCAGCATCGTTTGCCTTCTGGTTCTAGTTTCTCTCTATAAGTGTTATTCTCTTTCAAACGATCTCCAACAATAGTTTTTATTTCGTTAGAATTAAGTCGATAACCGTCTTTAAGCAAGCATATTAGATCCATATCGTAATCGTCAGAATCATCAATCGGGCGTACTACTGTTCCTAAATTCATCGAGCCCTGTGGTTTTATACATACATCAAAATCAATTCCTTCACCGATCCATTTACCCACTGCCTCATAGCTACTAACAGCTCGTTCCATCATGGTATCGGTGATATTAAGTTCATCGGCTATTTTATCAAGTAAAATGCTTAACGCTTGTTGTCTATCTGTCATCTATTATTCCTCCCCTATGATAATCGCAGTATCGAAAAATCCTTTGCACTCCTCATAAAGGTGAAGTTTAGGATATACTTTCGGCATACATCTTCGCCCTACTTCAAATGCAGCTGAAACAGGCATTGCCGAGAAAACACATATTTCGTCTGTATGGTCAATGTTTCTAGCTTCGTCACAAATCTTCTGATATAAATGCCAAAACTCAGATAGATCCTGCAAACTCTTTATACAATCAACACTTTGGGTGTCTGCTCGGATTATATAGATAATATCAGCATCATACACGGATTCGATACGGTCAATAGCTATCTCTTCGGTTAGCGAAATTACGAGAGCTACCTTATTGCCATCATGTTTCTTTATCTTTTCTTTTGAGAAGGAATTGGTACTGGCTTTTTCTATCCATTTCCATGTATTTGGCTGCCTGAATTTTTGGTATATATCTACCCCCGTTTTATCCATAAACAAATATCCGAGTTTAATAATAAGTGGGATAGGAGCTAAAGGGAATACTGAGAAATGAATATTACTATCATAATCTAGAGCGTTTCGTATTTTTTTCTGATATTCATTAACTAGCGATCTGTCTAAGTCGTTCCAATACTCATTGGATTTGTATTCTTTGTCCGAAGATAATGAAATAGTGATTCCATGCTCTGTTGCTGGTTTTTTATTTGGAAGCATAGCTTCTGCTGTTTGTGTATCGTCAATGTGTGTGATCGAACAGTTTTTGATAGGAACGAAGAATTTAACTCTTTCGGAAGGTTCAGCATACATGAACCTACATAATTCTCGCACTCTTTCTTCGTGATTCATTTTCATCTCAATAAGCATCGCTTCTGTATAATCATCCTCGAAATCATCAATAAGTTTATGATGCTCAGGACACATTAGCATTAAATTCTCAATTTTATCAGACAATTCATGAGATCTGATTTCATCTCCTCGTGCTCCACTTGGACTTGATGCTACTATATGAGCAATGTTTGATTTGTTATATTCTTTAGATGTTAAATCATCTTTAAAAACATATTTATTGCAACCTGCAAATTCACATCTTCCAGCAGCGTTAGCGCATAACATACGTATTGTTAATTCTGACGGCTTAGGTCCTCGACCTGTTTTTGAATTCTGTCTACTCATAGCATCTTCCTTTCCGCTTTTAGAAATTGTAAAATTTTACTTAGCACTTGAAAAATTAGGGCAGGTGTGCTATAATTTAACTTGCAGTATAAATATAGGTGCACCCACCCATGTTTTTCAATTTGCTACTCCCTTAATCAGGAGTAGAACGGCGGTGTCCCTTCACGGTTGTTCCGTCGGCCTTCTTGTAAGGCTTGACCGGAACAATTTTTTTATGTTGGGTTCCGCTTTTGCTGGACTTTGTCTTAGCCATATTATCCCTCCTTTCTATGTGGTATAGTTATATATTGGCACTCGATTTGCTAGAGTGCTAATTATATTATAGCACAGTTTTCGGCACTTGTCAAGAGGGTTAGAGAGATTTTTTCACTTTAAATGCACATTCAACAGTTAAAGTAGCCGATTCGGCAAGTGTTTATGAGATTTTTTCTAATTTTCTATTGACTTTTTGAAATAAATCATGTATAATAATTTAGGTGATTATTATGTTGATAGATTTCTCAACTGAAAATTTTCTCTCATTTTATAATACTCAGCATTTGAGTATGCAAGCGGGAAAATTCAGAAACAATTCAAACAGACTAAAAAAACAAGGAAAAAACAAGCTTTTAAAATTCATGTCAATCTATGGAGCAAATGCATCAGGAAAATCAAACTTGGTTTCTGCATTAGGCTTCTTTCAAGCAATAGTTATTAATTCATTTAATTCGGGATCATACCCTTTGTATTGTAAAGTAAAGGAAGTTTATAAGGAACAACCAACTTCTTTTGAACTGAAGATACTAATAAATGGCAAAATTATGGTTTATGGATTTAAGGCAATTATGTTTGAATCCATTTTTACAAATGAATGGCTTTATGAAGAACTGCAAAACGGTTCCAAAAAATACGTGTTTACAAGAGATATCCTAAAGGGAGAGTTTACGCTTGGTGATTATGTAAGTGCTAAAGCCCACATTGAAAGACTAAGTATTTATGGTGAAGACGTAAAATCTGACAATTCTGTTTTATTTTTAAAGTTGATGAATCAGAACAAGTCCTCGTTATACGATAAAAACTCAAAGATTTGTGTTTTTAGAGATGTATTTTTATGGATCAAAAATAAATTAGATGTAAATTCACCGGAAAGTCCAATCACCAACTATTCTGTATTGAATGATGCGGAAGGGATAGAGAAAATTACACGAAAACTATCAGAGTTTGCGACTGGTGTAGTTAAATTTGATATTGTTCCAATTACAGAAGAGAAAATTGCTGCTAATCTTCCTAATGATATGATCAAAGAAATACAGCAAAGACTATTAGAGCAAAAAAAACAACTTCTGAAATTACCAGCGGATTACAAGCCAACAGTTTTAATCAGAATGTCTGACGGAAGTAAAATGTATATTATTGAGTTAAATGAAGAGGGGTCTCTAGATTTCAAAACAATGAGTTTTAAGCATAAGAACTCTGATACCATTTTCTCTCTCGATGATGAATCAGATGGCACAATAAGATTACTTGATATAATTGAAGTGTTACTTACATCTGAAGAAGAAAAAGTATATGTGATTGATGAGATCAATAGAAAATTTCATCCTTTACTAACAAGAAAATTTGTAGAAGAATTTTTAGAGCTTGCAGAAACTAGGAATATTCAATTGATTGTTACTACACATGAATCACAATTAATGGATCTATCCTTGCTGCGCCGCGACGAAATCAATTTTATTAATAAGGACGAAGACGGCTATTCTTCTATTTATTCACTTGATAATTATGATGTTCGATTTGATAAAAAAGTAGTTAATGAATACCTTAAAGGACGTTATAAAGCAATTCCTATTTGGGAATAATCATTGTTACATATGGTATATACTATCGAAAAAATCCCGAAGCTGACACCACAAGTCAACTTCGGGATTTTCATTATTATTCAGTTTACCAAGACCCTTTTTGCAATTCTCAAAAAATTGGTGTCAAATTGGTGTCAAAACACCATTCCGAATGTTCAAAAGCCTTGAAAATAGGGGCGTTTTTAGTCTATTGACTTCATCGTCGGGAACAACAAAACATCCCTGATAGCAGGCGAATTAGTCAGAAGCATCACAAGCCTGTCGATGCCGTAGCCGATGCCGCCTGTAGGAGGCATGCCTATCTCAAGAGCGCGAAGGAAATCCTCGTCAGTGCGGTTAGCTTCTTCATCGCCGCTGCTCAGAGCCTCTTCCTGAGCCTTGAAACGCTCGCGCTGATCGATCGGATCGTTCAGTTCGCTGTATGCGTTGCACATCTCCCAGCCGTTGATAAATAACTCAAAACGCTCAACATAGTCAGGAGCATCAGGCTTCTTCTTTGTCAGAGGACTGATCTCGATCGGGTGATCCATGATGAAGGTAGGCTGTATCAGATGCTCTTCAACATACTCTTCAAAGAACAGATTGAGGATATCTCCCCTCTTGTGCCTGTCCTCAAATTCGATGTGCTTTTCCTTAGCCAGAGCCTTAGCTTCCTCAGTGGTCTTGATCTCGTTGAAATCAACACCCGCATACTTCTTGACAGCATCTATCATAGTCAGACGCTCAAACGGCTTGCCAAGATCTATCTCATGCTCACCGTAAGGAATAGTCGTGCCGCCGCATACAGTCTGCGCCAGATGCCTGAACATATCTTCAGTCAGATCCATCATGCCGTGATAGTCAGTGTATGCCTGATAAAGTTCCATCAGCGTGAACTCAGGGTTGTGCCTTGCATCTACACCCTCGTTGCGGAAAACTCTGCCTATCTCGTAAACTCTCTCCAGACCGCCTACTATCAGTCGCTTGAGATACAGTTCCAGCGAGATCCTCAGCTTAACATCTTCATCAAGAGCATTGTAATGCGTTTCAAAAGGTCTTGCCGCCGCACCGCCTGCGTTGCTAACCAGCATGGGAGTTTCAACTTCCATAAATCCACGCTCGTCCAGATATCTTCTTATGGTGGAGATTATCTTTGAACGCTTGATGAAAGTGTCCTTTACCTCAGGATTGCAGATAAGATCGGTGTAGCGCTGACGGTATCTTGTGTCCTGATCCTTAAGACCATGCCACTTCTCAGGCAATGGCTGTAAGTTCTTCGACAGCAGAGTGAAACTCTCCGCATGTACTGATATCTCACCCATCCTTGTCCTGAAAACAAAGCCTGTAACACCGACAATATCACCGATGTCACCCTTCTTTACATATCTGTCGAATGCTTCCTTGCCAACTTCATTCATGCGCACATAAAGCTGTACCTTGCCGCTCTTGTCACGCAGATCCATGAAGCTCGCCTTACCCATCATTCTCCTGGACATTATTCTGCCCGCGATGGAAACGCGAACGCGGTTCTCCTCCAGCTTTTCCGCCAGAACAGCTTCATCGTTGCCTGCCAGATCCTTGCACTTAGCTTCCTCGCGCTCATAAAGTACCTTAGCTTCCTCACAGCTTGCAGTCACATCATACTTTGTGATCTGAAAAGGGTCAGCACCCTCGTCCTGCAAAGCCTTCAGCTTTTCCATTCTGATCTTCTTGTATTCATTCACCTGTTCCTGAGTAAGCTCCTGCTCCTCAGGGGCATTATTCTTTATTTCCTCACTCATTTGAATGTCCTTTCCGTCAATTCATTGTGCATCGTATCCCAGTTCTTTCGCGAACTGCTTCATTTCTTCCTCATTTTCGGTGCTGCCTTCCATAAAAAGACAAGTGTTGTCCACAACGATATAGTAAAAATGACTCTCCCCGATAGTCTTCTCGGCTATCGTGTAGTTCCTGCCGTCCTCGAAATCTTCCAGTTCAGCCGCATTGCATTCATTGTAGAACTCAGTTTCAGCCACATCACTGTCAGCACATACATAAAAGCCTGCTACCCAGCCGTTCTTTGTGGGCACTATCGCAGTCGAACCGTCCTCGCTGTCAGTGGTGTAACCGTCTTCAAGACTTCCGTAGCCGCCGTCTTCCAGCACCTTGCCGAAGTCAGCCTGCGTCACAGGTGTCAGACCCCGCAGTCCACACCCTGCCATCATCACAGCAGTTATAACAGACATCACCGCCGCAGACTTTCTGCGCATAAACAAGCACCTCACCTGACTTCGATATACTCGTTCTCCCATAAGGGAGCGTAATATGAAAAGCGTCTTTCCGCCGCTTCCCTTTCAGCACGCTTTACTGCCTTCCAAAGAGTTTTTTAAAAAAAGCTCCATACCATCGGTGCGGTACACCGCCATAGTGTGACAATGGTTCCCGATATCCCGGCATACCGATGCTGTAAAACTTTTCTCGCTATTATGCCACTATGATATCGAAGCTGTTGGGATATTTTATATGTGCCGGCAGAGGTGTTTCCTCATCGCATACATTCATATAAAAACCGACCCGAAGTTTATCTCCTCAAAGGCAGTCTTGCGCCCATTATTCTCTGGTTATCTCCAGTACCTCGAACTTTATCATGCCCGCAGGTGCTTCCACCTCAAAGACATCTCCGACCTTCATGTGCAGTGCCGCCTTTCCTATAGGGCTTTCATCTGATATCTTGCCGTTGTCGGGGTCAGATTCGGTCGAACCAACTATCTGCAAAGTTTCTACCTCGTCCAGTTCCAGGTCTTTCAGCTTGACATAAGAGCCGACACCTATCTCGTGTACAGATACCTCGTCATCGTCAACTACAGTCGCGTTGGAGATGAGTATTTCCAGTTCGTTGATGCGCGATTCCAGTATCGCCTGTTCGTTCTTCGCTTCATCATACTCAGCGTTCTCGGAAAGGTCACCGAATGAACGTGCTTCTTTCAGTTTCTGCGCAACTTCCTTACGCTTGACGGTAACCAGATATTCCTTTTCCTCGACCAGTTTCGCGTAACCTGCTTTTGATACAGTCTTGTTGATTTCCATAGATCACACACTCCTATTCAAGATCGTTAAGACTCCCGCAGGCAAGCCCCGCGCAAGTCAGTTTTTCAAGGTCATTATCAAATTAATATTATACTATACTTTTGCATTTTTGTCAAGCATTTCATTCAGCCGAACAGGTAAGACCGCCGTACATAAAAAGAAAAGTGTCTGCCCGATATAACGGTCACAGACACCATCATTGTAAATTCTGTCAGTTTTTAGTGAGATATGCGGATATATCGACCTCTTTGCCGTCGCTCCACAGCCTTTCCAGCTTGTACTGGTCGCGTGTTTCCTTGTTGAAGACATGTACCACGATATCGCGGTAGTCGAGCACTATCCAGTTGTTCGGACCGTACCCCTCAGTGTGGTGCGGCTCAATCCCCATCTGTGTCAGCTTGAACTCGACTTCCTCAGCCATAGCCTTAGTCTGCACCGAAGAACCGCCGTTTGCTATCACAAAATAGTCAGCCAGTATCGTCAGGTCGCCAATGCCTATAGCCTGTATATCCTCACCGCGCTTTGAGTCAAGCGCCTTTACTATTATTTCCAGCTTCTGCTCGGTAGTAATTTCTGCCATAATATTCCTCCTGCTTTCCCGAACTGTTGGCAATGTCCTTAAAACACATTGCCCTCAACGGTAATTATACCATAATTCAGGGGCATTGTCAACATTTTCCCGTTTCTGCATCTTCTGCGCTCCCCCTCAGTATCGGAAGTCGTCATTCGCAGTTATTTTGTGCTTATTTTCTGTACTTTATGTACTCGTTATACGCCTCTAACGTAGAAGGCGGTATGCTGTTGCCCTTGCTGACCGAATCCCCTATCGAAAAGCGAAGCGCCTCGCACATCGCCCTTTCAAGACCCTTGTCAGCCAGCTTCCTCATTCGACCCACATCTTTATAATCGCGGTCAGCCGAGATAAGGTCAGCAATGTAGATTATCACCGCAAGCCTGCTCATGCCGCCCGCCGCGACAGTGTGCCAGCGTATCGCCCATATTATCTCAGGGTCGTGTATGTCGAACAGTTCCTGCACCAGTTCAGCCCCCGCTATTGCATGAAAAAGCGGCACAGCCTTAGTTTCTATCTCATGTACCTCCAAACCCGACTGCTTCACCAGTTCAAGCTGTTCCTCAGCAGGCAGTTCCTTCGCGATGTCGTGCAGAAGCCCCGCCGTGTACGCCTTGTCACTGTCACAGTCATACTTCTTCGCCAGCTCCACCGCAGATGCCGCCACATTCAGCGAATGCGTGTACCGTTTTTTGGATAGATGTTCTCTCAGATATTTCTTGTAAATGCCTATTTGCTTAGTTTCTTTCAATTCAGACCCTCTTGCTTTCTATACAGCCCCCTGCTGCGTATATAGTCAGTCACCTTTTCATCTAAAAGCCCCGCGCAGTCACCGCCCGATGCCAGCATCTCACGCACCTGCGAACTGGATATCTCCAGCGCTCCCACAGGCACTAACTTCACCTCTCCGCCGACCGCTCTCAGCCTTTCCGCCGCCGCTTCCAATTCAGCATCATCGCCGTCATACCGCGTCATGCAGATTATGCCCGCCAGCGTAAGTATCTCCTCATAGCAGTACCACTTGTGAAAACTTGTCAGCATGTCACTGCCCATTATGAACCACAGCCTGTCATCGGGATATAGCTTGTGCATCTCCCGCAGAGTTATCACCGAGTAGCTTAACCCCTCGCGCTTTATCTCAAAGTCACTGACCTCCACACCGTCAAGCCCGCTGACAGCCAGCCTGCACATCGCCAGCCTGTCCTCGCCCGATACCAGATCTTTCGCCTGCTTGTGCGGCGGTATCCTGTCAGGCAGAACTATCACCCTGTCAAGCCCGCAGTGCTTCTTCGCCATTTTCAAAAGCCGCACATGACCCTTGTGTATCGGGTCGAAAGTGCCGCCGTAAATGCCGATGTTCACTTCGATTTGAACCTTATCACAGGTTCTTCCTCGTTGCGCTTGTACAGCACCAGATTTGAACCGATGACCTGCACCACCTCAGCGCCTATCGCCTCAGCCAGTTCCTCAGCGGCTTCCCTCGCGGTGTACAGCGAGTTGTCCAGCACCTTCACCTTGATTATCTCGTGTACACGCAGATAATCGTCTATCTGCGCCGTCTGCGCATCGTTCATACCGCCCTTTCCTATCTGGAAAGAAGGCTTCATCTTCATGGCTATGCTTTTTAATTCTGCTCTCTGCTTAGTTGTTATCATATTTTTTCCTTTCGTCATATATCCCGATGCCGCACCGTAATATCAGTGTGAGCCGCCATCTGCCGCTTCATCGGCACACGCATTCTCCCACGAGATTTCCCGCCGCACCATCAGTATGTTTTTCTCTGCTTCATCATTATATTATACCACATTTCATAAAAAAAGTCTACCCTTTTCAGGCAGACTTTTTCACCCCTCCGCAAAGGCTCTTGAAAAATAAGTCAGAAGTATCCCAATTGGGTTGTGTATTGTTCCCCCGCTAAAGGCGGGGAAACAATACGAAAGAACAGCCATTTTGTATCATCAGCAATACACATCAAAATTGGGAGTCAGAAGTCATTTATATTCAATAACAACGCCCTTTTTTTCAAGTGTACTTTCAACTTCATCGGAAAACTCAGCATTATAAACCGTAAGTTCTTTAAGGGAATCCATTTCGCAAATATCATTTCCTACCTCCCTATCGGGATGCACTAATGTTAATGATACAACACTATCCATTTTATCAAGTCCGGATATGTTTCCATAGGTACAAATGTCAAGTGTCTCCAACTCTTTCATATTTAAAAGATCTTCGCAGTTAATATCACGTTTATCTTCCTGATTTTTTTGAACCAGTGTCAATGACTTAACACTGTCAATTTTATCAAGTCCCGATATTATTCCGTGTGTGCCGAGATACAGCGTTTCCAGCTTATCCAGCTGTGAAAAATCCTCACAGTCAATATTATCGTGATATGTGATCTCAAGTTCCTTTAGATTTTTTAGTTCATTTAATTTGTTCAAAGAACAATCTGTTTTGTTTTCAATGATCTTCAAAGTTTCTAATTCTTTTAACTCTGATATATCCTCGGCAGTTGTAAAATTGCTATAAGAAATTGTCAATTTTTTTAACTCGGTACATTGATTCAGACTTGACCAGTTAACACCTTTTCCGCCAACAATTAAACTTTTTAAATCAGGATTTGAAATATCATTTATGTCAATTGTTTCCGGTAAACACAAAACACTTAACGCTTCTAGTTCAGAACAGTATCTTATAAATCTTGTGCATGGCTCATGAGCTGAAAACAATTCGATTTTTTTCACCTTATTCGACAGATGAAAAGCCTCGTCCTGAATTTTTCCATCTTTCAAAGTATGACAATATATCAAAAACGGTCGCCCCAGATAAGGTGTAAAAATTCTTATCAATGCAATACATATAATGCACACGATAATGATGTGTTTCTTCTTGTTCATATTAGTTCTCCTTAATGCCATCAGTCATTTCTTCGCTCAATCATTATATTATACCACATTCCCCCCATTCGCACAAGTAAAAAACGTACAATTCACATCACCTTTCAGTTTAAAATATATTTTGTGAATATTTTTATATTAACTCGAAAAAAATGTAATTTTTAATTGGTTTATAACCTTATTTTTACGCAACAATAATGACATTCAATTGTTTATATTGCCAGAAACGTTTGTGAGTTTTGTCGAAATTGTAAAAAACTATTGTAAAATCTTTTAAACAGTGGTATAATGACTGTGGGATAGTATGTTTGTTTTAAACGAGCATTCTTATTTATGGAAGGTGAAAATGATGGGTAAAAAGAATGGTTTACTTGAAAACCGCTTGTTTGATGGGTTTTCAGACACATCAGACAGGCGGTATCTGTACATCTGCGATATGAGCAGTAATGTCACAAGATGGTCGCGCAACGCAGTCGAGTATTTCGGTTTTCCGGGGGAATATATGGATAATGCGGGCGATATATGGGCTTCACATATCCACCCCGATGACAGACAGCGTTATATCAACGATATCGCACAGGTCTTTTCGGGTAAAAAAGACAGGCACGACCTCGATTACAGGGCTATGAACAAGGACGGTGACTATGTCATCTGCACCTGCCGCGGCAACGTTATGCGCGGCAATGACGGTGAACCCGATATCTTCATCGGTACTATCGAAAATCATGGTATCGCTGACAGGGTAGATGCCGCATCGGGTCTTTATAATATTTACGAATTTTTGCAGGATATCCGCGACCTGAGACTCAGGGGCAAAACAGCGGTCGAACTGCTTATCGGTATAAACTGCTTCTCTGAGATAAACGATATGTACGGTCACAATTTCGGTGACAGGGTGCTGAAACAGGTCGGCATGGTGCTTGTAAATATCTTCGGTGAAAGCAGTAAGGTCTACCGCATGGACGGCGTGCGCTTTGCCTGCGCACTCACCGATACAGCAATAGGTCACATATATGAACTTTTCCGCAAGATACAGTATGAGATGAAGTATAATGTGTTTGTTGACGGCATACGCATACCTATCAGCATATCGGCAGGTGCAGTAGTGCTCGATGGTGACTATGACGAATTCTCGGTGCAGAGCAGTGCGCGTTATGCCCTTGAAAGATCCAAGCACGAACAGCATGGCGAACTCTATGTTTTCGAGAACAACATGAAAGATACAGCCAAGCGCAGACTTGAACTTATCAGTGCGCTTCGCAAGTCCATGCTAAATGACTACGAAGGCTTCTTCATGTGCTATCAGCCTTTGTTCTCTTCCGAGAGTGAGAAACTCATCGGCGCTGAGGCTCTGCTCAGATGGGAAAGCCGTGATTTCGGCACAGTGATGCCGGGTGAATTCATTCCCCTGCTTGAAAAAGACCCCAGCTTCTTTGAACTGGGCTGCTGGATACTCAGGCGTGCGCTGACCGAAAGCATGATGATGGTGGAAAGAAACCCCGATTTCACGCTGAATGTCAATGTAGCTTACACCCAGCTGTCCCACCCGCTGTTCCGCGAGTCGGTAAAGTCGATACTTAAAGAAACAGGCTTCCCCACACATAACCTGTGCATAGAACTTACAGAAAGCTGCCGCCAGCTTGAAAAAGTTTACTTACAGGCAGAGATAGGCTTTCTGAAAAGTCTGGGCATCAAAATAGCCATAGACGATTTCGGCACAGGCTTCTCATCGCTCAATCTGCTGTCAGACCTGTCTGTTGAAACGCTGAAATTCGACAGGGGCTTCACCAAAGATATCATGACCAACACCGCAAATCAGGCGATAATCAAAGCCATAGCCAACTGCGCCAGCGAACTTCATGTTCATGTCTGCTTAGAGGGCATGGAGTCCCGCGAAATGATAGATTTCGTGCGCCAGTACTGCATATACAGCTTTCAGGGCTACTATTTCTCACGCCCTGTGGTGATGGGTCAGTTCATGCAGATGTATCTGAAAGTCTGAGAAACGAATATCCCCGATGTTTTCAAACATCGGGGATATATTTTTTTATGTGATTATCCCGCTGACATACCCAAATAAACGATGTTATATCGGGAATTGAATACAGTTGGCGGTTATCTTTCCCCCCGCCTGCGGCGGGGGAAAGATAACATCAACTCAGTATTTCCTCATTGATAAAAGTATTTTGCAGTGGTGTGCTAAAGGGATAGTCATATTTTTTTATCGCACCGCCACAGTAAACAGCACTTTAACATATGCGCATATCTTCCCGCGCCTGCCGCGCTCAAAAGATATCCTGTTCCAAAGAGATGACCGCTCATTTTTTACCGTCCGTCAGCGATACTTTTCAAGCCGCCTTTGATATCTCAGACTTGTCATTCTCAGCCAGTTCTTTTATGACAGCCGCATCACTGTCAGACTTTATCCTGCACTCAGTCCGCGAATAGAAGTTGTCGTTCACGTCCCACAGCACAGGCACAAAACCGTAATCAAGCGCTTTCTGCATCTCATACTTCATCAGTTCCGAACTCTCGGTTATCTCCGCACCGCGCACTATCTTGTCATCTTCATATATCGAAGTCTGCTCGCCCAGAAATACAGGTATGCCCTTGTCGATGAACGCTGCTTTCAGCAGTTCGCACTGCGACTCGGTGTAGTCCTTCCACTTTTTGCCGCCCACGTTTCTTGACCAGTACATGGCATTGTCGATGTAATGCACCGATACCATCAGCTTGTCCTCTGCCGTATCTGCGGGCATCACAAAGCTGTCCTTAGTGGTGTTGTCGATGTTCGTCCAGTACCCCGAAGCTATCAGCACACGTTCGGCATTGTTGCCGCCTGTCGCCCTTACAGTGTCCACAAACTTCTGGTTCATCTCGTTGACATAAGCATAAGTTTCCTCTTCGGTCAGTGTGACGGCATCGCCTTTTTCCTTGCCCTGACCGTCAAACTCCATCTGATGACTGCCCAGATTTTCATTGAAACCCTCAAACACCAGATAGTCGGGATAGTCCTTGAAATATTCTGCTATCTGTTTCCAGAGGATACCTGTTATCTCCAGTGCTTCCTCCTTAGTCTTGTGCTTGATGATGTATTCGTCAAAGTGGTGTATGTTTATTACCGCATACATGCCGTCCTCCAGCACCCGGTCAGCGACTTCTGCCACCCTGTCGATGTAGTCGGCATTTATCTCATACTTACCGTCATCAGCCATCATATTTCCCCAGTAAACGGGTATCCTGACAGTCGAAAAACCTGCCGCTCTCATGCCGTCTATACACTCTTTGGTGGTTTCGACCGCTCCCCAGCACTTCTCATAATCAAGGGGAGTATCTGCCCCTATAGTCGAAGCCCCTGTGGTCTTGTTTGAAGTGCTTGACCAGTACGCCTCAAAGGTGTTGCCGAGATTTTCACCTATACCCATCTCATCGGCATAAGCCCGCGCCGAAAGTCCGCGCATCTCACCTGTCGGGTGCTTTTTGGCAGACCGTTCCTCAGCCGAACTTTCCTCAGCCGCCTTGCTTTCAGCAGTCTTCCCCTGACCTGCACAGCCGCCCAGAAGACCCACGCACATCACACCCGCACAGACCGCCGCCAATATCCTTTTGATTTTCATAGCTAACTCCTTACTGCGCCAACGCGCCGACTGACTGCCTGCGGTCGGTCATACCTGCGGGTACTGTTATACTGCGCCGCTGCGCCCTCAGACGGACAGCTTGCCCACCCACCCGCCCGCAGACTTCACCTGTCCCGACCGTCAGACTGTCACTTTACCGCCTTGACTCTCTCGTTTACTTCCTTTATCTCAGAGTCTATGGTCGCGGAATACTTCTCTCTCACCTGCGCCCATGTGCTTTGACCGCCCTCTTCGTCCTCTTCTGAAGCGTGATTGTACAGCACATCGGTCAGACAGCTGTTGCCGTCAAAGCTGTTGGGATCGCCCGTAGCCGCCGAAAGACCGAAGCAGTAATCATATATCATGTACCTGTCATCGCTCACAGCGTCCATCTTTACCTGATACATCTCGTCAGTCCAGTTTGGGTTGTTCTCCATGAATTTCAGCTTGTTCGTTTCCTGATATTCAGGGTCGGTATATGTGACACGACAGCAGTCGAGCCAGCATTTCATTGCATCGTTTTTCTCACTGCCCATGACCCACATGAATGCTTTCATGTCAGATGTGGTTATCTTCTGCGGGTTTTTGGGATATTCGGGCATAGG
>OCTW011601822.1_pt1 | contig 19676 bp, 15 predicted proteins | sample 1539671 | NCBI WGS metagenome assembly OCTW01 (sample SAMN02144230, study PRJEB22623) | gut metagenome | biome: sheep rumen | host: Ovis aries | place: New Zealand
CTGGCCGTACACGACGGTTACAAGAACGCCTACAGCGCCATCATCGACGGTCAGCTCACCACCCTCATCACCGGTATCATCCTCTACATCTTCGGTTCCGGTCCCGTGCAGGGCTTCGCCACCACCCTCATCATCGGTATCATCACTTCGGTGCTCACCTCTATCTTCATCACCCGCATCATCTTCGATGACCGCATCAAGAGAGGCAAGACCGTGGCCATGAGCAACAAGCTCACCCAGAATATCCTCAAGAACACCAAGGTGGATTTCATCGGCCTGAAGAAGTGGTCCTATATCATTTCCGGCGCCATCGTCATCATTTCCATCGCTTCCATCGCCTTCAAGGGCTTCAGCTACGGTGTCGATTTCACCGGCGGCCGTACATACGTTGTGCGCTTCGACAAGAGCGTCACCGCCGAGCAGGTCCGCGCTTCCGTGGAAACCACCTTCCAGGAGGCCGCCCAGGCTGCCGGCATCGACCAGTATTCCGTGGAAGTGAAGCAGTTCGGCGGCGACGCCCAGATGAAGATCACCACCCAGTACAAGAACGACCAGGAAAGCACTGCCGTTGACAGCGAAATCGAAGGCCTCCTGTACAAGGCCCTGAAGGGCTTCTACGCCGAGGACATCCAGATTTCCGACTTCACCTCCACGCTGGAGAACCCCAACGGTATCATCTCCTCCGACAAGGTGGGTCCCACCATCGCCCGCGACATCACCCGCAGCGCTTTCATCGCCGTGTTCCTGGCCCTGCTGGCCATCTTCGCTTACATCGCCTTCCGCTTCAAGGGTTGGACCTGGGGTCTGGGCGGCGTGGTCTCCCTGGCTCACACGGCTCTCATCGTGATTGGCTTCTTCTCCCTGTTCAACGGTATCCTGCCGTTCAACCTGGACGTTGACCAGACGTTCATCGCCGCCATCCTCACCATCATCGGTTACGCCATCAACGATAACGTGGTTATCTTCGACCGTATCCGTGAGCAGCGCGGCCTGCACCCGAAGGAAGACTTCCGCACCACGGTGAACACCGCTCTGAACGCCACCCTCACCCGTACCCTCAACACGTCCGTGTCCACCCTCCTGCCGATGCTCGCCATCGCCTTCTTCGGCGGCGAAAGCATCCGTGGTCTGGCCGTGGCTCTGTGCCTGGGTGTAATCATCGGTACCTACGCTTCCATCATGATCGGTACTCCTATCATGTACGACGCCACGGTAGCCGCTGCCAAGAAGAAGGAGCAGAAATAGCTTCTTTTCGATAAGTAAAACCGCGACCTTGCAAGGGCCGCGGTTTTTTTGCTATTTTTATGCATGAATAATCAAAACCCTTTTTCGGCCCAAAACCGGAATCAGCAACTTTCCTCGCCCGAGCAGATCGGCAGCACGCTCAGGATAACGGCCCTGCCCACCTATCTTCTGGCGGCTACGGCGCTGTTATTGCTGGCCGCCTTTTTCGTATGGGGTTTTCTGGGCAGCGTTTCCGACAAGGTTTATTATAACGGCGTCGTGTTCCCCCTGGAGGGGACAACGGACGTTTCCCTGCCCAACCGGGGCATGGTGCGCACGATGTTCGTCCGCAGCGGAGACCCTGTCACGCCGGGGCAGTCCGTCGCCCTTATCTCCATGGAGGACAGTTACAGCATCCTCACCAGCACGGTGGAAGGCACGGTAATCAGTCCCGTGGTGGAAAAAAGCGGGATGGTGCATCTGGAGGCTGTGCTTGAGCCCCATCCGCACCTGATGCCCGGCATGACCGCCATTGTCACCCTGCAATGAGGGAAATGTTGATAACTTGATTTGGGCGGACAAGGGAAAAACGTTACCTTTGTTCCTATGAGTTTTGTGCACCTTCATGTCCATACCCAGTACTCCATCCTGGACGGACTTTCTTCCATAGGACAACTTTTCGACCGGGCCGACGAGCTGGGCATGCCGGCCCTGGCCATCACCGACCACGGCAACATGTACGGGGTGAAGGAGTTCTTCAAACACGCCAAGAAACACCCCAACGTGAAGCCCATCATCGGCTGCGAGGTGTATGTGTCCAAGGGGGACCACCGGCTGAAGGAGAAGGGGTACTATCATTTGATTCTGCTGGCCAAAAACTACACCGGCTACCTTAATCTGGTGAAAATCGTGTCGGAAGGGCACGTGAACGGCATGTATTACAAGCCCCGGGTGAGCCATGAGGTCATCGAGAAGTATCATGAGGGGCTTATCTGCTCGTCGGCCTGCATGGCGGGCGAGGTGCCGCGCGCGATTCTTGCGCACGACGAAAAAGCCGTGGAGGACGCCATCCTTTGGCACAAAGGCGTGTTCGGGGAAGACTATTACCTGGAGGTAATGAAGCACAAGACGGAGGTGCCCGGCCTGGACAATGAGCTGTACAAAAACCAGTGCTACTACGACGAGGAAATCTTCCGCCTGGGGCAGAAGTACGGGATAAAGGTGATCGCCACCAACGACGCCCACTTTGTGCGCAAGGAGGACGGCCCCGTGCACGACCGCCTTATCTGCCTGACAACCAACGCTTACATCGACGACACCGACCGCCTGCGCTACACCCAGCAGGAGTACATCAAGTCGGAGGAGGAGATGCGGGAACTGTTTCCGGACCATCCGGAGGCCCTGGAGAACACGCTGGAGGTGGCCGCCAAGGTGGAATCCTATTCCATCGACCGGGAGCCTGTGCTGCCCGTCTTTGAAATCGACCCGGCTTTCATGGCCGATATCGACACCTACCTGGAAAAATACAAGGACATCATCGATGCCGGCCGATGCGACAAGCACGGCACCTACCGCGGAGACGGCTTCTGCCATTCGGTGGCCTATCTGTGCCACCTTACCTTCGAGGGCGCCCGGCAGCGGTACGGGGAAGAACTCACGGCGGAGCAGACGGAGCGCATCGACTTCGAACTCAAGACCATCTGCCGCATGGGATTCCCGGACTATTTCCTCATCGTCCAGGACTATATCGCGGCATCCCGGGCCATGGGTTCCATGGTGGGACCGGGCCGAGGCAGCGCCGCCGGTTCCGTGGTGGCCTACTGCCTCAAAATCACCAATCTGGACCCGATCAAGTACCAGCTCCTGTTCGAGCGGTTCCTGAATCCGGACCGCATCTCCATGCCGGATATCGACGTGGACTTCGAAGACCTCACCAAGGCGCACGACTATGTGGAGAAAAAGTACGGGGCCAGCCATGTCTCCCGCGTGATTACCTTCGGCACCATGGCGGCCAAGAGCGCCATCAAGGACGTCGCGCGCATCAGCCGCGTCTCCATCGACGAGAGCAACCGCCTCACCAAGATGGTCCCGGACCGCCTGAGCGAGAAAAAGGAAAAGGAATACCCCTTCAACCCCAAGCTGGACGACCTCAAACCCGGCTTCAAGAGGGTGGAAAGGGACGGAAAAACCTACCAGAAAGGCCTGGAGGACGTAGATGTCAAGATTACCCTCAAGAATTGCTATCGGCTTGTCCCCGAGTTTATTGAGGAGCTGAAAAACGGGCCGGAAATCAACCGGGAGGTGCTGAAATATGCCCAGGCACTGGAGGGGACGGTGCGGCAGGTGGGCATGCATGCCTGCGCCACCATCATCGGCCGGGGAGACCTTACCGACTACCTCCCCATCTGCCTGTCCAAGGACAAGGAAACGGGTCTGGACGTACATACGTCGCAGTATGACGGGCATTACATCGAAGAGGTGGGCATGCTCAAGATGGACTTCCTGGGCCTCATCACCCTGTCCATCATCCATAACTGCCTGAACCTCATCAAGGAGCACCACGGGGAAGACATCGACATTGAAGCCATCCCCATCGACGACGCCCCCACTTACGAGCTGTACGGCCGCGGAGACACCACAGCCGTGTTCCAGTTCGAATCCGAGGGCATGAAAACCTGGCTGCAGAAACTGCGCCCGTCCCGCTTCGAGGACCTGATTGCCATGAACGCCCTCTATCGGCCCGGGCCGATGGATTATATCCCGGACTTCGTGGCCCGCAAACAGGGCGAGCAGGCCATCGAATACGACCTTCCCGAAATGGAGGAATATCTGCAGGACACCTACGGCGTCACCGTGTACCAGGAGCAGGTGATGCTGCTTTCCCAGAAGCTGGCCGGCTTCACCAAAGGCGAGGCCGACAAGCTGCGCAAGGCCATGGGAAAGAAGCAGATCGACATCCTGAACTCCCTCAAGGACAAATTCATGACGGGCGGGGCCGCCAACGGGCATCCGGAAAAGGTGCTGGACAAGATCTGGAAAGACTGGGAGAAGTTTGCCCAGTATGCCTTCAACAAGTCCCACGCCACCTGTTATGCCTGGGTGAGCTACCAGACAGGCTGGCTCAAATGCCACTATCCTTCGGAGTTTTTCGCCAGCTGCCTCAACTGTGCCAAGAGCATGGAGGAAATCACCAAGATCATGGACGACTGCAAAGGCCATGGCATCAAGGTGCTGAGCCCGGACATCAACGAAAGTGCCGACCACTTCACCGTGAACAAGAACGGAGACGTGCGCTTTGCCCTGGGTTCCATCAAGGGCTTCGGTGCCAACGTCGTGGAGGCCATCCTCAGGGAAAGGGAAGAAAACGGCTTGTTTACAGACGTTTACGACCTTGTGGAGCGCATGGCGGGCTGCGTGAACCGCAAAAGCTTCGAGTCGCTGGTGAATTCCGGCGCCCTCGACAGTTTCGGGCACAAACGCAGCATGTACTTCCAGCCGGGCCGCGGCGGAGAAATGTTCATCGACCTTGTTACCCGCTATGGGGAACTGTACAAGAACGACACCATTTCCAGCGCCTCCTCGCTCTTTGGAGACATGGAGGAAATGAAACCGGAGCGCCCGCCCCTGCCCGACAACGAGGGGGAGATGGACATCATGGAGCTCCTGCAGCGGGAAAAAGAACTCGTGGGCATGTACCTCAGCTCCCATCCCCTGGACCGTTACCAGTTCGAAATCAAGAATTTCACCACCTGCAAGCTGGCCGACCTGTCCAACTACGTCTCCGAGTGCGAAAGCAAGAAAAAGACGGACAAGGTGTATGTGGCCGGCATCGTGACGGACTTCAAACAGCTCACCACCAAAACCGGAAAACCGTATTCCCGCACCCAGCTGGAAGACTACAGCGGCTCCTATGAACTGGCTCTCTTCGGAAAAGACCATGAGGCCTTCATGCAGTACATGCAGCCGCATGCCGCCCTTTTCCTGGAAGGCTCCGTGGAAGAGAAGTTCTTCCTCAAGCCCGAAGAGCGCGCGCAGGGAAAAACGGCTCCCTGGGCCTTCAAACTGAAGAAAGTCACCCTGCTGGGCAACATCAGCGACGACATCCTCACCGGCTTCTGCCTGGACATCACCACGCCCATGCTCACCCAGCAGTTCCGCCAGGACCTGGTGAAAGTTATCAAGAAGCACAAGGGAAAAATCCCCCTCACGCTGTATCTGTTCGACCCCGGCACCCGCTACCGCATCCAGTTCTACTCCAAGAAGTTCCAGGTGGCCGTCACCTCCGAGTTCATCCGGGACCTCCGCGCCATCGGCATCGACAAGTACGAAGTTACGCGGAAGTAAAATCCTCAAAAAAGGCGATTTTGCAGAAATGGGACAAGTTTTTGCGCGTATGGGACATCCGTGCGCGCATAAAGCGTGATCTTTGCCGCAAAACTTAAACGGCTTATGTATCAAAAAGAAATGTACCTTTCCCCCGAAGCGGATATCTTCGAGGTGAATACCGAAGGCGTCATCTGCGGCAGCCTCACAGACCCTGACGATTACAACAATGGCGGAGATCCGTTCGGCTTTTAATCCATGGAGGACAAGACAATGAAGAAAGTATTCGGAATCGCAGCCCTGCTGCTTGCGCTGGCTGCCTGTAACAAGATTGAAACGGAAATTACGCCCGCAGGACAGTCTTCTGCCGAAGGCATCACCATCACCGCCACATTGGCCCCCAAGACGGCCGACACCAAGGCCGTAGCCGACAAGGGCGACAACAAGATCACTGTAACCTGGGCCGTAAACGAGCACATGGCCATTCTCTATGAAGTGAGCGGCACAAAGTATATGGCCGATGCAACCATCAAGTCTGTGGACGCCAGCGGTGTTGCCACCATCGAATTCATTGTGCAAAGCGGCACGCCCGACAACACCGCCTGCACGCTGGTATATCCGCTCGCCGCCGCCAAAGACGACCATACGGGCGTAAAGGATGCTGCCACGCTTCTGGCTGTCCAGGACGGCATGCTCAATGCCAACCTCGACGTGCGCGTAGGTGAGGGCACCATACAGACTACGACGCCTAGCCTCGATGTTACTAAGCAACCCGCGGCGCAGTTCGCCATCTTCAAGTTCACGGTCCGCGAGGCCGACGGCACGACCGCCATCAGCGCGAAACCGCTCACCGTTACCATCGATACGCAGGACTATGTCATCACCCCTGCTGCGGCAACGGATGTGCTCTACGCCGCCCTCCCTGCCGTATCGGGAGAAAAGGTCAGCTTCGACGCCACGGACGGCAGCGACAGGACCTACACCTGTGCAAAGCTCAGTGCAAGCTTCGAAGCTGGAAAGTACTATCAGTCCACCCTGAAGATGCGCGAGTATGTGGACCTGGGCATCGTCGTCGGTGGAAAGAAAATCAAATGGGCCACCTGCAACGTAGGCGCAAGCAAGCCGGAGGAGTATGGCGACTACTTCGCCTGGGGAGCCACGGTTCCTTTCTATGCCGAAGGACATTCGCAGGATGACCCCTGCAATGATTGGATTAGCGGCAAGACCGGCTATGATTGGACTTCCTACCCGTTCATGCTGTTTGGCCAGTCCAACTGGAGTTACATCAAGAAATACACTGTTGCCGATGATCGGCTCAGCGGCATCTGGTATGACGGAGGGGGAAATTTCATCGGTGACAACAAAACCGTTCTGGATTTTGCACACGACGCTGCCCGTGCCAACTGGGGCGGCAGCTGGCGCATGCCGACTTACGCGGAGATGGAGGAACTGCTGGCCTTGTCAAGAGAATGGGTGACCTACGAAGGCGTCAAAGGATACAGGTTTACCGGTAGTAACGGCAAGACCCTCTTCCTTCCCGCCGCGGGGTATCGGGACAATGTCTACCTTGACTTTGCGGGCATCTTCGGGCTCTACTGGTCTTCCTCCCTCAGCGAGGACCTCTCGGCCTGCGCGAGGGGCGTGCTCTTCTACGACACCGGCGTCGACAGGGGCTACGAAGACCGCTGCTACGGCCGGTCTGTCCGTCCTGTCTCAGAATAACCGCGAAAGCCTGCTGACTGCGTATGCGGTCAGCATCAAGAAATCAAATCTAAAAGCGAAGCCCGGAACGCGCCACGCCATACCGTTGGACGAGTGCTGATGAATCGGGGGATTCGTCTTACTTCTTGAATTTTTCAAGCAGTTTTTGGAAACAGGATTTCTTAGCAGTGACAGTGGTCGCCCAAAGTGGTTCACTTTGCCAATTCGCGTTGAAGCCCATCGCTCTGAGATCTATCTCAGGAAAAGCCGCGAACAAGTCCATGAGTTTATCCTTGAAATCATTATTCGGAGAAATGATATCCAGGAAGTACTTGATAATACAGATGTTGTAGTACGTCCTTCTCTTGTCCGTAGCCGGGTCAATCCAAGGCCGTGTCATCCCAGTCATATTGTTCGGAATGATAGAGTTGACCTTGTTCCAAACGCGAGAGTGATGACAGCAGGCGTTTCTGGTCAGGGCTATGATATTAATCCAGGATTCCAAAACCGGAGCATGTAGATAGAACGTACGGGCTATCGCTTTCTTCTGGCTGCTTGGTAAATCTCGAAATATCCATGTGATATTCCCGAAAGGAAGAATCTCTGACAGGATCCAGGCTGGAGGGAAAGGATCAGAGTATGTGGCCTTGAAGTGGGTAATGAAGTCCTCTGTAGATCTAGCATACTCGCGTTGAATCAAGTTGATGGTTCCAGCAGTGACTAAAGCCGGATTAGTCATCCAGAAAATGTCGCCAGTCATATCCGTAATTGTATTCACGACAGCTGCGCGAAAGGCAACCTCAATCTTCTCAATCTCATTGAAAAGAATGACTCTCAGTTTCTTGTCAAAACGGTAAAGCCGAAGAACTTGATCAAAGGTGACGCCGGGTTTATACTGATGCGCAGTCTTGGGGTCCTTCAGGAACGGGTACATATATGCGCTAAGACGGTAGTATCCGATATTGTCCAGATACCGCTCAGCACGCATCTCATCTTTAATGATGAGTCCTCTCTGTTTCAATTGAATAACCAAGTCTTTCGGAGACTTGGCAGGCTTGGTGTATGGTACCATATAAATAAAAAAAGACCCGCCTATTTAAGCATTGTTAAGAGGCTCGGCGAGTTCTAGTGATGCAAAGATACAACTTTTTTGGTAAAAGCAAAAATATTTTGCAAAATCTATATTCTTCCGGCCGCGGATGGATGCCTTCATTCCTTCCTGACAGACAGTGCGATGACAAAGATACTGCTTTTTATCTTTACGGCCCTGCATTTTCCGCACTTTCTGCATTTTAGCCCCAAGGCAGAGTAGGGCGGATTGTGCGGAAAGTGCAAAAAATGCAACAGTTGAATCGGGAATCAGTTCCCCGCTCTCAAATGCATCCTTGACATGCCTGGAGATGGTAGATTTATTGCGCTGAAACAGCATTGCCATCTGGTCCAGCGTGAGCCAGACGGTATCATTCACCAAGTTGACTTCTATCTTTGTCAGGCCGTCAGCAGTCTGATAAAGGAGGATTTCACCGGTATCGTTCTTGTTCGCCATAATCATGGCGCCTCGGGCTGGTCGAGGACATACAAAGTTACAAAGAAATTTCTGCTGTTTCCTGAAAAACAATATCCTTACAGGTCCGATTTTCAGAAAGGCACCGCGGCCAAGAGGTAAGGGGTTTAAACAGCGATTTTGCAGAAATGGGACAAGTTTTTGCGGTCATTCCGTGCGTCCCGTCACGGACTGATTCGGGCACAGACAGTCGTTTGGTTACAAACAAAAAGGGCCCGACCGAAAAGATTCTTCACTTTGCCCTTCGGCAAGCTCAGGGCAAGTTTCGGAATGACAGTCCGGCGTCGAATGATCGTCCTCTGTCATTCTGAGGCAGGTTCAACTGCCGAAGAATCTACTTTCTGGTCGCCCCTTTGTTTTCGGGAAAGACGCCTGTTATTTGGCCAGTTTGAAGCCGATGCGGTAGTTGTCGTAACCTTCGGCCAGTTTGGCGATGGACGAGACCTGGGAGGAGGACTGGCCCAGCTTGGAGGTGAGCTTCTTGATGAAGGCCATGGCCTTGTCGGCCGGGAAAAGCATGCGGGCGCCGCCGGAGGAGGATTCGAGGGTGCCGGTCATGTTCAGGAACTGCATGGACTTGCCGAAGGTGAGGGACACCGTGCGCTCGCCGTCGCCCACTTTGTAGCTGCCGGGGAGGCTCAGGGAGCCCAGGTTCAGGGTGAAGCTGCCGTCGGCCTTGTTGAAGGTCCAGCTGAGGGCGCCGGGCTTGACCCCGATCTTGGCCAGGTATTCGTCGGCCTTGGTTTCGATGCCGGAGGTGACGGCGCTGCCGGCCAGGTTGGTGAGGATGCCTCCTTCGTTGGAGGTGGCCGATACGGCGACGCCGTTATAGGAATAGGTGCCGTCCAGGGTCACCGGACCGGAATAGATGGCCCCTGCCATATTGGTGAGCACGTTGCCGATTTTGCCGAAATCGATGTTTCCAAGCCCGCTCTGGGCAGAGGCGGTAAAGGAAAGGGCCACAGCGAGGGCCACGACTGAAACGAGTTTTTTCATGGTATGAATCATTTATAAATTTTCTTCTGTTTCCGGCCAGCCCTGGGCTTTGACCGGGAATTCGACGCCTTCCGGTGTAACCAAAACCGTGCCAACCTCCGGCTGTGCGAGGTGGCCGATGATGTCGAAGGTCTGAAAATCGCGGCGGAACTTTTCCAGCTGCAGGATGGGAATCACGAAAAGGAGGCGGTTGTCGTCTCCCCCGTTCATCGCCGCCGACACCGGGTCCATGTCCAGTTCCCGTCCCAGGGCGAAGCTGTTGCCCTCGAAGGGAATTTTTTCGGCATAGACCTTGGCGCCCAGGCCGCTGTCGCGGGAAAGGCGCTTCAGGGCGTCAGAAAGGCCGCGGGTGACAAAATAGCCGTAGGACGGGTAGATTTCCAAGTCTTCCAGCCTGGAGACCACGGAGGCGTCCAAATCCGGCCTCAAGTAATCCCCTACCACCATCTTGTACTGGCCCATGTCGGGCTGGACGCCGTCTTTGGCGAAGCTGCGGGCCCCGCGCTCCAGCAGCTGAAGGCCCAGATAGGCCGCACCCAGGGCGCCGGAAACGCAGATAAGGTCCTTGGACGAGGCGGCCATGCGGCGCTTATCCGTAAGATGCGAGCACTCCCCCGTGGCCGCCACCGACACATACAGTCCGTTGCCCGAGGGCTGAAGGTCCAGGTTCACGGCTTCAAAACCATGTTCCTTGGCCGCCACCGTAATGCCCATCCACAGGTCTTTCACCTGCGGAAGGTCCAGTTTGGCCGATACGCCCAGCACCACATTGAGCAGCCTGGGATGCGCCAGGGCGGCGTACAGCTCTCCCACGACGCCCACTACACACTTGTAACCCAGGTGTTTAAGGGGAAAATAGACCAGGTTGAAGTCGATTCCTTCCAGATACATGCGGGCGGCGGTGGTCACCTTCCCTCCCTTGGGGGAGGCGTAGGTGAGCCCGGAGACGGGAGAATATGCGGAGAGGCGATAGAGCTGGTCTATCGCCTCTACTTTTCCAATGTCGGAGAATGAGTCTGCCATACTTTGTAGAAGCGCTTAACTTCTGCAAAGATAACAATTATTTCTTTAGGGAAGGCGTGGCGTTGGGAAGGAAGTCGTTGGTGGAGTTGTTGGTGTCCACAAGCTTTCCGTCCGCGACATTGCGCCGTACGCTCTTGCCGAAGCGGGCGGGGTCGCGGTCATAGTCTCCCGCATGCGTCCAGCCGGCATCGAAGGCGGCGGGCCAGGGGTTCTGGTAGAAGGAGTCCTCCAGGCAGCAGTTCACGGCGTCCAGGACCCATTCGCCAGGAATCACCCAGACATCCTCGTCGGCCAGGTCGTAGTCGAAGTTCCACTCCTGGAAATGGAAGAAATAGGTTCCGCTCCAGTGATGGTTGGTCATGATGGTTTCGGCGGTCTCGTTGTACGGAGGAATCACGATGGCATAGCTCTCGAAGCCGCGGTTGTGAAGGGAGGTGATGGTACGGGATTCCTTGAACCAGATATTGAGGTTCGCCACATCGGGATTGTCGGTGTCGGGATAGAGGTCGTTTTCGTCGTAGAATTCAAAGTCGGCCTTGCTGAGGTCGATGGCGTTGGGATTGCCTTCGATGAGGTTTTCGCCATCCTTGTAGGAGGCGGTGTAGTCGATGGCGGCGAGGGCCAGGACGATGGATTCGCCGGGAGCGACCGGGTGCTCGTCACCCTTGCCGGGGATGGCGTACATATTGTTCACCGCCAGTCCGTCCGTAAGTTCGGGGTACTCGTAATAGGCGCCTACGCTGGTGATGGTGCCGACGATGTAATTGGTCACGAACAGCACGCCGTCGGCATAGACCACATGGTCGGAATTGTTGGTGAGCTTGATGTACTGGTCCATGGAGGGGCTGGTGGAGCCTTCAATGGGGCTGCCGGTGAAATACACCTCTTCGATGAGCAGTTCGCCGGGCTCCACGTTCCGGTAGCTTTGCTCGATGGTGGCTTCGGCCAGCACGCTGGTGCCGAAGAGGACTTCCACCTTGCCGCTGCGGTTCTCCGTAGCGTTGGCGTTGGGGGCTACGGTGAGTTTGAGGCCTTCTCCGGCCGGCTCGGCGACAATCCAGTCGGCGCTGCTGTTTACCGTGTAGGTGTATCCCTGTGGAACACTCATTTCAAACGTTCCACCCAGGGCGATCGCCTTGAAGCTGTTCTTGGCGGGGTCGGCCGGGGCCACCGGGGCGGCCTGCACCACGGCGATGGTCTGGGAGAGGGATTCGGACTTCACCACAATCTGGCTGCTGCGGGCCGATGCCTCGGTGAACGGACCGACGTTCACGGAAAGGGTCTGGGTGCCGACGGTTCCGCTGGTGGCCCCCAGGCTGATCCAGCTGTCTCCGGCAGAAACGGTCCACTCCTGGTTGGACGTGACGGTAAGCGTGGCGTTGCCACCTTCGGGGCCCAGGTTGATGGTGGTGGTGGAAACCGTCAGTTCGGGGGTGACGGTCTTTTGGCAGGCCGCTGCGACGACGAGCGCGAGGGCTGCGATGACAAACGATTTTTTCATAATCTGTTAAGTATTAAAAATTTATTCCTAAACAAAGGGTGCTGTAAAATGCCGATCCAAAGCCGGTCGGAAAGCCGGCGCCGCCGGAAGCCTGCGCATAAAGGGACAGGCGGGCGGAGAGCTGGCGCTCGGCATAAAGCAGCAGATGCGCATCGTACGAGCCGGCGCAGATTCGGGCATACTGTTCCTGCCAATAGGCGGAAACGCGCGCGTCGGTGTATTCCTCCGGAATCCGGAGACCGCCGGCAAAAGGCCGGTACAGGCCGCCGCCCAGGGCCGCTTTCCAGTGCCAGAGCCCCCTCTGGCGACGGTAGCCGGCATCCAGGGCGACCCGGAGCCCGGAATGGGCCAGGGAGCGCAGCGGGTAGGCGTAATTCTCTTCGTTCCGGGTATAGACGGCGCGGGCCTCCAGGCTCCAGCATCGCCGCCACTGAAGCAGGCCGTCCAGTCCGGCGGCCAGGGTGCCGCTGCGGAACATCTCGGCCCGGGCCAGCTCCCGGATGTATCCGGCGGCACCGTTGTCCAGGATGTTTTCCTGGCCGATGCGCCACTGGAAGCGGGCGAAGCCGCCGGCTTTCCAGGCGAGCTCCCCGCTGCGGGAAAGGTACTGGACCCGGACGTCGGCCTCTCTTGTATATAATTCCGTATAAGGAATTTCGGTCTGATTGGGCAGGGGCAGATAGTGGACAATCTCCAGCAGGCTGTAGGAAGCCGCCGCGTTCCAGCCGCTTTCCCGCAGCGGAATCCAGGCGGCCGCCACGCTGATGCCGTTTCCGGTATAACGGGTGTTCATATTCGTGTCGGTGGCGCCGCTGAAACGGGCAAAATGGCTTCCGAGGCCCGTGAGATGCAGAATGGCCGTGTTTTTGCCCCGCTCGTTGAGAAAGCTCATGGTCTGGGTCTGGCTGTAGCGTCGGTAGGCCAGGCTGGCATCCAGCACATAGCCCGGCACGGGGCGCCATCCGGCCGAGGCGGTGACAGCAAGGTCGGAAACGATGTTGCGGGGACGGGGATCGGCCTGGCGGTATTCGTGGAGGGCCCGGTAAGCGCCCTCGGCGCCCCAGTGGAACCGGCCCCGGCGGGCCGTATAGCCGCCGGAGAAGACATATTCCTCTTTCCGGAGGTCTCCGCCCACCGTGTCGGCCATCACGTACGGATACAGCGTGGAATAGTCCGAAGAACTGTTCCACAGGACGCCGCGCTTGACGCCGTTGGCATAACGGACCTTGCCGCGCACGGCCGAAAGCGAGTCCAGGCGCACCAGGGTGCCGATATCGATCCGCCCTTCGCTGAGGCCCCGGCCCTCTTCCCGCACAAGGGGCGAAGGGTCGTTGCCGTAGTTCCAGGAGGCGGCCGCAGCGGTGTAAGTGGCGTCGGGGCCGAAGAGATAGGCGGCGGCGCTCCCGCCCTCGCTCACCCGCACCTTCTCGCCGCGGGCGTAACTGCGCTGCACGGCCGAAAGGCTGTCCGTGGCGGGCAGCAGCAGGGAAAGCGATATAAGAAGGCCTGTCATCATCTGAGGACGGTGAGTTTAAGTTCCAGGACCTGATCGTCTTCCAAGATGTTCACGGCCGTGGCGGGCGTGCCGAAGGCCGAGAAACGGACCGTGGCGCGGCTGCCGTCGGCAAAAAGGGCGTCTCCGTCGAAGGAGATGACATACACGCCTTTCTGTATCTGCAGGCGGGCCCGGTTGTTCACGAAGGTGGGGAAGGGATAGGACATGCCGGTATTGAGGTTGCGCAGCTGGTTGCCGGGAAGGACCGGGTCCACGGCGATGGACACGGCCTGGCGGCCGTCCGGGAGAACGGCCTGCAGGCTGAGCTGGCAGTGCAGCTTGTCCACGGCAGGCTTGGTGCAGCCGCCGAGAAGAGCCAAAAGGCTGATTATGAGAAGTTTGTATCTCATAAGTTAAGCATCAGTTCCATGCCGAAGTAAGGGGTGCCGGAGCGGCGTTTCACCACACCGTTCACCTCGTAGTCGGGCGCCACGGTAAAAAGCCGGTTCACGAAAAGGGACACCGTGGCCTTGTCCCGGAACAGCTTCTTGGTGGCTTTGAGGTTGACATTCATATAAAAGGGGATGCGGCGGTAATCCAGCAGTGCGCCGGAGAACACGCGCACCATCTGGTGCAGGATGCCGTCGGCATCGGAAGCGTCGGTATAAGGGTGCCGCCGGAGGTTTTTGTCCAGATAGGCCACGGGGCGGGAATCGTCGGCCATGGTCTGCTGGCCGGTGAACCAGGTGCACTGGAAGGAGGTGGAGAAAATGAGGCCGAGCCGCGGCACCTGCGTGTCGAACAGGAAGTTGGTGTTGAACGACTCGTACAGATAGCTGTCGTTCTTTTCGTAAATGCCGATGTAGGGGTACGGCTTGCCGTTGATGACGGAGGAGGGGCGCTCGTATTCCGGCTGGCTGTTCATGTACTGCGTGAGGAACCAGGCTCCGTTTACCGTGAGGCGGGTGTTCACCACCGGAATGCGGCCCGTGGACAGGGTGTATTCGACGCCTTTTTTGAGGGTGCGGCTTCCGTTGGTGGTGAGGCCGTAGGCCACCAGGGTGGTGTCCAGCACATACGGGGTGGTTTCCAGGGAAGGCGGGCCGGTGAGGGTGCTCTTGTCGATGGCCTGCTCGTTGTAGTCCTTGGAAATGAGCTGCCTGTATTCGCTGCCGCCGCGGAAGCCGGAGGTCATGTCCTCCACGAAATAGTCCACGGACAGCGTCCAGCCGTTCCAGGAGGCATCGGCCCCGATTTCCCATTTCAGGTTGCGGGCGGCGTCCAGGGAGCGGTTGGTCGGGTCGATGGTGTAAACGAGCATGTTGATGCGGCGGAGTTCCCGTTCGGTGGGCCAGTAGTTCATCTGGAGCTTGTCGGAATAGATGGTTTCCGGGTACAGCATCTCCATGGTGGGAAACTTGCTGTGAAGGCCCGCGCCGCCGTAGAGGCCGCTTTCCAGCTTGTAGCCCCAAAGAAAGGCCTGGGGCATCTCCAGGCGGAGATTGGCGCGGGGATCCAGGTAGGGCTTGGCCTGGATGGCGTAGGTTTTGTCGGCCCCCAGGAGCATGGACATTCTCAGGCCCACAGCGCCTTCCAGGGTGAAGGGACCCAGCGGGAAGCGGACGTTCTCCTCTGCGAAAAGGGCCAGCTGGCTGTCGGCCGGGATGTCGTAATAGGCACGCGGGCGCGAGCTCATGGTGGTGGACAGCGGGCGCGTGATGTCGAAAATCGTTCCCTGGCCCAAATTTTTGTCGAAGTTCCACTCGGCCCCGCCCTTGAGGCGGTGGATGCCTTTCCGGAAACGGGCCACGGCGTTCACGAAGGCGTACAGCGGCCTTCCGTCCACCTGGAGGGTGGCTTCGTAACGCGTGGGGACGATGACAGCGTCGAATTCGCCGGGCTCCCGGGAGACGGAAATGGGCGTTTCAGACGACAGGATGACGTTTTTCCAGCGGTCGATGAGGTCGCGCTGGTAACTGAGGGAGGCGTTGACGCTGAGGGTGCGGAAGAAGGACTCGTCGTCCTTGGCCTGGAGGGTGTAGTCGGCCCCCAGCTGGAAGCGGTTGTAGGAGGAACGGTAGGTTTCGGCCGGAATGCCGTCCACTTCGTCGATATCCTGGTCGCTTTTGCGGTCGTCGAAGGAGCCGGTGTAGTCGAAGCTGCCGTTGAAGCTGTGGATGAAGCGTTCTCCCTTTGCCCAGCTGCGGCCGCCGCGGAGGCTGCCGGTGAGGCGTTTGTAGTTCTGGCGGACGTTGCGGGGATCGGAGCGGGCATCCAGGAAATTGACGCTGGCATTGAGGGTGCGGCGCTCTTTTCCGCCCCATTCCCAGCCCTTGCCGGCATAGACCAGCTTGGAGGTCATATCGCTCTTGAAACGGGCCCGGAGGTCGTTTCCGCCCTTGATCCGCTTGATTTGGATGAGGCCGCTGGTGAGGTCTCCATGCTCCACGGAAGCGATGCCGCGCACCACGTCCACGGTTTCGATGTCTTCCGTGCCGATGGTGCGCATGTCGGTTCCCAGGTTCACATAATGGGAGCCCAGGTTGCTCCAGGCCGGGGTGTATTGCAGGTTGGCGTTGTTCCCCAGGGGCTTTCCGTCAATGGAAAACTGCGTTCCCAGGGCCGATGTGGCATAGTCCGACGACAGGGAGCCCGCGGCCCGCAGGTTCACGATTTGCGGGGCCCCCAGGGCCGGATTGCTGGAGGATCCCCCCGGAAGGAGCTCCAGGATGTCGGCGATGCTGGAGGGCTGGATGTGGGCGATGGCGTCGGCCCCGATCTTGGAAGAGGAAGTGAGGCCGCGGTTTTCCTGGGCGGTGACAACAACCTCGCGGAGGGATAAAATATCCTGCTTGAGGCGGTAGGTACCCCCGTTTACAAGGGCTGCCCGGAGCGGCTTGTACCCCATGGACGAGATGGTGATGGGCGTATTTTCGCGGGTTTTCAGCAAAAAAGAGCCCTGAGAGTCCGTTAAGGCCCAGTTTTTTCCCTGGGTAACCGCTGCGCCGGGAATGGGCGCTCCGGTGGACGCATCTTTCACCGTTCCGGAAAAAACTTCCTGCCCCGCCGCAGCCAAGCAGCCAAGCAGGAAGGCCAGCACCACAGTATGAAGGTGTTTTGCAGTCACGGTTTTTCAATGTGGAGTGCAAAGGTAGCGCGTCGGAACAGGCTGGAAAATCCCCATTTTTGGGGATAGTTCCGGCCGAAATGACTATTTGTTGTTAAAGGAACGAAAGCGCTTATAAACTATCTTTGCGGTCCTTTAAAAGCACGCGTATGCAAGAACCTGTTATTTCCTGCGAGCATCTGACGCATTTTTACGGAAAGCGCAAGATCTACGAGGATCTGAATTTTACGGTGGAGCCGGGCCGCATCGTAGGCCTGCTGGGCAAAAACGGCACGGGCAAAACCACCACCATCAACATTCTGATGGGCTATCTGAAGCCCCAGAGCGGCCGATGCACCCTCTTCGGGGAGGAGGTCCAGCACATCAGCCCCGAAACCCGCCGGCGCATCGCCCTGCTGCTGGAAGGGCATGTGCAGTATTCGTACATGAGTATCGGCCAGATCGAGAAGTTCTACGGCGCCTTCTACCCCAAATGGAACCGGGACGCCTACTACGGCCTCATGGAAAAACTGAAGGTGGCGCCCGGGCAGAAGATTGCCCGGATGTCCAACGGACAGCGCTCCCAGGTGGCCCTGGGCCTGATTCTGGCCCAAAATGCCGACCTTCTGGTCCTGGACGATTTCTCCCTGGGGCTGGATCCCGGCTACCGGCGGCTTTTCTGCGAGTACCTCCGCGACTACGCCAAGGCCGAGGGCAAGACGGTGTTCCTCACGTCCCACATCATCCAGGACCTGGAGAAGCTGGTGGACGAGGTCATCATCATGGACTACGGCAGCATCCTGGTCCAGGAAGGCGCCGCCTCCCTGATGGGCCGGTTCCCCGGAATGACCCTGGAGGATATTTTCATCGAACTGACCGGTAAATATTAGATTCTTCGCTTTCGCTCAGAATGACATCGACTTCGCCCGAAATGAAAAGCCTATGAACAAGATGATTTTATACAAGGAGTGGCTCAAGACCCGCTGGGTCCTGCTGGGCATCGCCCTGGTGACGGCCGCCCTTACCGCATACTGCTTCCTGAATCTGACCAAGGTGGTGCAAATCCGGGGGGCGGAGCTCCTCTGGGGAGCCCTGGTGTATAAGGAAACCGTCCTTACCGAGATTCTTCGCTTTGTTCCCGCCATCGCGGGCGCCCTGCTGGCCCTCTCGCAATGGATTCCGGAAATCCAGCGCAAGCGCCTCAAACTCACCCTGCACCTGCCCTACAGCCAGACCGGCATGCTGGCCATGATTACCGTTTACGGCCTGGTGGCCCTCACCGTCTTCTTTGGCCTGCAGGCCCTTGCAAGCGCCTGGGCCATGGGAACTTGGGTCCCGGCCGAGCTGGTAACCCGCATTCTCCGGACCATGGCGGTCTGGTACCTGGCCGGATGGGCGGCATACCTTTTTACATCGGCCCTGTGCCTGGAGCCCACCTGGCGCATGCGGGTGGTGCTGCTGCTGGTGGCCGCAGGGGCCCTGCGCCTGATGTTCCTTTCCGGCGTTCCGGAGGCCTACAATGGCTTTTTCCCCTGGATGTTTGTGTATGTACTGCTCTCCGGCGGTCTTCTTTTCTCCGGAGTGGCCCGTTTCAAAGAAGGACTTCAAGATTAGACAGCCATGAAAAACTACGGAAAAATCTTTCTCATCGCCTCCTGTGCCGCCCTTTTCTTCTGGGTGGTCCCCTGGCTGTATAACCTGATTACCCTGAAGCCTTACCGCGCGGCTTTTACGCTGTACAGCTGCACCCTGCACGATTTTGCCTCGCTGGACCGCAGCGAAGGACGGGGTTTCCAGTTCGTGGACACAAAGGGAAACATCCACGGCGACGAGGCCCAGCCCATGTTCTACGCCTCCGTGCTGGCCTCGCGCGGCGCCCTGCCGGACACCCTGGAAGGCCGGCGGATAAGCCTGGAAGAAATTGAACGCAACGCCGTTTTCGCCACGGCCGACCCCAAAGACATCAACCGCACGCTGCCGCCCGTACATCTTCTGATGGAGAGCGTTCCCGAACGCCTGGAGCTCAAAGACCCGGAAGATGCGCTGGTGAGCCGCTCCCACAGCATCGACATCGTGAAAATGGCCACCAACGAGGTCCGGGAGCAGAAATCGGCCCTCTTCAATGAAGCGCTCAGAAAGCAGGGCTTTGTGTATCCGGCCCGGCTTTTCAACGGCAATCCCAGCAACCGCAAAGCTTATGACGAAGGTTATCTGGTAACCGATGCGCAGGACAAACTCTACCAGCTCAAGCAGGTGAACGACACCGTCACCGTGCGCCATTTCCCGGAGGCCGACGGCCTGGGCCTCAAGTTCGTGATGATTACCGAGTTTGAGAACCGAGCCACCCTGGGCTATCTGGTGAGCGCGGAAAACCGCCTCCATATCCTTCTCCCGGACGGGCACGTCGTCCCTACGGAGGTTCGTTTTACGCCGGAGAAGGAAAGCCTGATGGTGGTGGGAGACCTGTTCTACTACACGGTGAAAACGTCCACCGACAAGGGTGAGCGCTTCTGGGCGCTCCGCAGCGCCGACTTCACCCTGGTGGATACGCTGAGCCGCCCTTACCCCCGCGACAGCTCTTTCCCGGGGCTTCGCTTCACCTCTTCCGACGACGGATGGGTAAAGCCCCGGCTGTCCCTTTAGGCTCCCGCAAGGCAATCGAGTAGGAGGTAAACGAAAGTAATGGAGTTTATCTCCTACTTTCGTTTACCGACCTCTCACACCACCGTACGTGCCGTTCGGC
>OCTW011303880.1_pt1 | contig 19674 bp, 32 predicted proteins | sample 1539671 | NCBI WGS metagenome assembly OCTW01 (sample SAMN02144230, study PRJEB22623) | gut metagenome | biome: sheep rumen | host: Ovis aries | place: New Zealand
CTCCCAGCTTGCATGCGAAGATCTCATGCGTACTGTTAGACACTCCCCATACGCGGTTATTCAGTGCGATCAGATGCTCCAGGTCAGGACACTTGGTACGGATCGTAAAACTCGTTACCGATTCCGCGCCGACCATACTGATGATGATGAAGTTCGCATCCTCGTCAGATCCTGTTCCGTACACAACATAGTCAAAGAATTGTCCGCTTTCTGTCGCATCCTTGTCACCTGAATAAGAGACTGTATCCAGCGGAGATAAGCCGCCAAAGAATTCGCTCAGTTCCTGCTTCGCTTTGACTGCTGCTTCGTCCAGGGTATCTGTCGGAGCGACATAGGCATTCTCTTCCGCGCTGATCCTCGGCACCATCTTCATGTATGGCGTCTCGATCTGTATCCACTGCTCCATCGATGTGGAGTATTTCTTGTAGATGTTGTTGACTGTGTCGTACCAGTAAACAGTCTTGTCGACCGGAGCAGTAGCGCTTGCCTCATAGGTAATGCTCACGCCCTCAATGTCGCATGGAATCATCTGCAGGATCAGGTACTGCCCGCCGAATGCCGTAGACGTGAATGACTTCACGATCCTCGACAGCTGCTTTGTTTGTGAATTAAAGATGACCTTATCCGGCATGATGACAGTATAGGCTCCGATCGTCGCGAAGCTCTTCTCCGAATCTGTCAGGTACTGAGAGGACTCCGCAACGATCTCCCCTATTGAATCCTTTGTGATACCGATACGAAGCAGGTTTCCGGTCACGGCCATCAGTGTATCCGGCGCATATTCCCACAGGCCGTTCGGATTGCCGATCAGCGCCGCGATCTCCTGCTCTCCCTGCCGTGTAGAAATGACAGGAAAATGGTCAGTAGACATGTTGCTCATGTCATAAAATTCGCCTTCTGATGTCCGAAGGTTGTGGTTGTAGCCTAAAAACTGCTGTGTGAATATCGTATTCTTGTTTGTGCTGTTCAGCTGCGGGACTCTCATATCAACACCTTCCCTTTGTATCTTGGCATATGCTCACGGATGTACTGGTCCTTCCAGTCCTGGTATGCTGACTGGAAGACGGCCGCATGGTTGTTGTACCGGTCATATTCCTCATTCGCCAGGCAGACCTGTGATATGACATATGGCACATAGATACGCGGCTCCTGAACCTGCGGTTCTTCTTCCACGCTTGTATGCTCCGTGAATATGTAATCTTCTGTTCCTTTGAAGTGGGTAAAGAATTCTGCGATGTCCCGCTCAAGGTCATTGATCCATGCAAGGATCATGTCATTGTCATAGCTGTTCGGAAACTGCACGTTTACCCTATTGATGATGTCTCTTATATTCATAATCTTTATCCTCATGTAAAACAGCGCACCACCCATCATGGAGTGATGCGCTGTTGTCGCATTCATAGTTATTTGGTTACGATCAGGTAAAGGTCTTCTCTTTCTTCTTGAAGGACTCTTCCTCTGCCTGGATCATGGTAGCTGTCTGGAAGTCCTGTGCCAGACCTTTTTCAACCACTTTCCAGACATACATCGGAAGTTCTACTTCCTTACCTCTCTGGATGCGCCATACCTTGCCATTGACCACAACGGTCACGTCATCTTTATAGCGCTCAGTGTCTTTGAATAATTTGACTTTAACTTTCTGGTGTTCCCAGTTTTTTGGTGTTTCAGTTTTTGCTGCCATTTGGTTCTCCTTCCACTTAGGCAGAGCACCCTACCGGATGCCCTGCCATCTGTCGTTGGTTAATTAGTTAGCACCATCTTCGAATGTGGAGCAGGTCTCGATTCTTACGATGTACTGCTCGATCAGACGCTCAGCAGTCTTGTAAGCCTTCCAGCCTACGGTTGCTCTCTGGTTCACATTTATGTTCATACGGATTCGCTACTTCCGTACCGCCTTTTCGGCTGCTTCATGTCGCCATGAAGATCAGACTATATCACGATCCTTTCGGACCCCTCGCACTTCCACCCGCTTGGGTGTACTTCCTTTCGGAATAGTCGTTGCTCCTTCCTCTTTCGAGGCTTGGATCAGGATTGTCTCTGAGAGATGTTCCCTGAGTTCACGAGGTTATTCAAAACACATTTCTGTGTTAGGCCGCTAAACTTAACGGATCAGCTGTACCTGCGGAGCCAAGCTGCTTCACGATGTGCTGCAGACCACCACCAGTGATCTCGGTTACGCCGTATGCGTTTGCACCCATGATGAGTGTTGCATATACGTCACGGCCTGCTGCGCCGCCTTCGCCCGGATAGATGACATCGTTTGCGGACGGAGAAACAGTCGGAGTATCCTTCAGCGTGATGGTAGCTGCGTTTGCAGCACCTGCTGTTGCGGAATCTACGGTCATGACTTCGCCGCCGATCAGGATGTCTCTACCTGCAAGTGCCGCTGCCTCGTCCGCTGTGATCGCCTCTGCTGTGGTGATGACTTTGGCTGCATAGGTCTTAACGGTAAGATTTCTTGCAGCCTCTGTCAGGTCTGCGCCGTGGAAGATCTTAGCCTCTGTAGACTCGGAGAAACGTACTCCTGCTACACGGCCGATCTCGTTGGCGTAGATGTTCTCAGTATCAACGTACTGGTGCGGAGCCTGCCATGCCGGATCGTCCATGATGTCGTACTCGCAGGACGGATGGATGATACCTGCATAGTCGCCGTTGATCTTCGGAGCGTTCATAACCTTCAGGGTACGAACTGCCATTCGGATCGCTTTAACGGTCAGGTAATCGTTTCCGGAAGCTGCGCCGCCAACAAGGGCAGATCTGGATAACTTAGTGCCTTCGCCGTACTGTACGGATGTACCACCTGCAAGAACTTCTCTTGTGATGGTGTCAAGGGTACGGCCTGCCTGAGAAGCTAAGAGCTCTGTAGCCTGTACTAAGTTGTTGTCGATCGCGGTCAGCAGTAAGGTATCGGAAAGCTCGATGTAATCACCGAACTGGTTGATCGTTGCTGTGATCGTGGATACGCTCAGCTTGTTACCGTGAGGCGTTACACCTTCAACGAGAGGCTTGAGAGCCTTCGGAAGGGAATCGTACTTACGGAACTCGATGGCCTTACCGCCGTTTGCCGGGATCGGGTGCTTCTGTGCGAACTGGTCGTGTACCAGGTTCGGCTCAGCAAGTGTGATAAGGTACTTGCTGTAGAAGGTCTTCATCTCGGCACTCAGATCGTTAAGTAATGTGGTCTGTGTGTTGTCAAAGTGCTTTAAGCTGATTGGCATCAGCCAGAAATGTCTGTCCATTTTTATCCCCTTTCTGTGGGGATATGTGATTAAAAGCTAATCTTCTCCCCACGCTTTGCTCGTCTTGCCATTTCCAGGATGTCCTGTTTTGACATAGACTCGATGTCTGTCTTATAAGTGATCGCGTTATTGGAATTCAGACCGGCTTCCTGTGGTCTCTGGCCTCTTGCCTTGATGTTCTCCGTGACCTGCTTTTGCGTGTAAGCGGCAGTTACGTTTCTGGTATCCGTCAGAATCTCGTCAAGATGTAGTACCTTGTACGCATGTTCCATTGGAGTACCTGCCTGGAGCAGTCTCACGAATTCAGGGTTCTGTGCCTCTTCTTCCAGGGAGAATTGCGGATAATTCTGCTTGAGAGCTTCCGCTTCCATCGTCCACTGGGCAAGCTGTGCGTCCGCCTTCTGCTGGTTGACTGCTGCCTCTTGCTGCTGCAGAAGCGCCCTGTTCTCCCTTTGGAGCTTTTGAAACTCCATGTACTGGGAAACGCTCATGCCAGCTTCATCAGCCGCATCCTGCCAGTAAGCGCTGTCACCTTCCAGTGCTGTCATGAGGGACGGGATGTCTTTCGATCCATATCTCTCCATCAGCATGTCGATGACCGGCTGTGCATCGGCTACCTGCTTCTCAAGTGCTTTGGCATTTGCCACGCGTTTCTTGATGATGTTCTGCATGTCGCGGTCAAAGAACTCTTTGTAATCCGCTGAATTTCTGAACTCATCGTAAGCCTTGCGTCGTTCTTCCAATGTGCGTTCGGATGTTGTCACACCCTTACCGTCAGCGGCGTCCTGACTTACTTCTGCTTCTCCTTCCGGCTGTGCGTCCGGCTGTTTTCCGAATACCACGTTTGCGTATGGATCTGCTTTCTTACTCGCCCGGTTCCGAGAGGCGGCCTCGGCTAAAAGTTTTTCGCCCTGTTCTCCTGGACCTTCTGCTGCCGGAGCTGCGCCTGCTCCATCACCTTCGCCAAAGTAATCCAGTTTCACATGAAACAATTTAAAGAACTTCATGCATATTCTCCTTTCATCGCAGCTTTATGGGTACTGTGGAACCCTTGTCCGAATGATATAAAAAGACCGGTCAGGATTTCGCCCCATGACCGGTACTTTTTTATTTTTTGATTTCGGTAACCTTGACCTCACAGAACTCCGGATATGCCTCCTGGATCTGCAGCAGTCCGATCACCACCAGCTCAAACGCACCCTTGATATGCTTTGCCGGTTCTTCCAGCTCAAACATGATATAGGCCCATCCTGGCTGGTCTACCTTTGCGGAATGGATAAACAGATCCGACTCGTTGTTCCTCAGGAATCCTTCCAGTGAATACATGAGTGCCGAAATACCGGCACAAACTTCCGCAGAACCTGTCGAATGTCCGTCAAAAACAAGCGAGTATCTCGGTTCCGAGATCGTAATATCTATCTTTGTCATCCTCTTGCTCCCGTGTTTGCACTATTGCCCGTGTTCATGTCCGGAGTAGATCTCTTAGCCAGTCTCTGTGCGTATGGCAGTTTCGGCGCTCTCGATTCCATCACTCCGGCGGTTGCCTTGTTCGTTACCCCCGTTCCGCCACTTGGCGGAGCCGATGCCTGCTGCGGCTGTGGCTCTTCTGCTTCCGGTTCCGGCGCTCCCATCGGCGGCTGTCCCGCCATCATGGACATCGTCGCCATTGCCTGGTTCAGAAGGTTCAGCAAAGTCTGTCCCTGCTGAACCTGTTCTATGATCTTGTCTTTGCCTTCAAAGTCCATCATCTCCAGCGCGATCAGGGATTCCTGTGCGCGTTCCGGGGAGAAGAAGCCCATTGCATACAGTTCCTTTGCCCGCTCGTTCTCTTCCATTCGGCTGAATGGGTTCTTCTTCTGTGCCTTGATCTTCAGGTCAAAGATCGGGACACGGTAGGTCTCTTCACCGTTCGGAAGGAATCCTGTCGGCTGTGGCGCCAGACTCGCGTTGCTCATCTGCACAAAGGAATACATGCCCGGTACCTGATTTGTGATCCTGAATGTCCGAGGTTCGTCATAAAACTGTCTCATCAGCTCAATACAGAGCTTGCAGGTCTTGGTGAAGTTTCTGTAGGACGCAGAGATAATATCGCGGCTCTGCTTATTTCCTGCTTCCTGGAGAGCTGCTATTGCTGAGGCAGCAGTGATTCCGGATGCGGAACCGCCTGACGTCACGTCACGGTTCGATGCGGTCTCCTTCATCTCCTCGATCTTCTGCTGAAGAATGTTCTCATAGATGGCCGGTAGTGGCTGTACCACGATCTCCTGCAGTCTGCTCGGATCGATCGGGCCTTCTACTTCCACGATTGGGTCCGTCCAGTCAAGGAACTGCTGTATATTGATGTTGGCAGCAGTCGAGGCAAAGTATCGCTTCTTCGTTGCCATGATGCTGGACTCTAAGATATTACTGCTCAGCTTATCGATATACAGCTGCGGGTTTCTGGTGATGGATATGAAACCAAAGCCCGTCGGCATACCCTTTTCCGGGAACAGCCTGTCGAATACCACCGGATACTCTCCGTGTGCGTAATATCCGACGTCACGGTACTTCGGATCATTCTCGCTGGCATAGAGAATGATATTGTTTACATACTTGCAGTAGTGCAGAAGCGTCCTTCCGTCCTGTGTCCGTCTCTTGTAGTACCAGTCCACCACCATGCTCTTGTCGTTCGTGTCTATATTCTCGTCATAAAGATACTTCGTCACGTTTATGACACCATTGCTCGTCATGTCCTTGCATTCCGGATACTGGCTCTTCAGGATGTCTGTATCCATGATGTCAACAATGAACAGGTTTCGTGACTTCTGTATGTCATTTATTCCCGGTTCCCAGAAGATATTGAGCATGTCAAGCTCAGTGATATTGATATCACCTAAGCCGTTCATCTTCTGGCTGTCCCAGAAGATTCCATACACGGCCGTGCCATGCTTTAACTTCTCCCATGTATTGAGGTCATAGGTCTCCTGAAAGTCATTGTATTCCATGACCACCGGAAGCACCTGTGACAGTGTCTTTGCGGACTCCTCGTCTGACGCTTCCCTCGGAAGCACGACCGGCTCCGGATAGTTGTCCATTGCGTCTGCATGCTTATTGGCGATCGTGTTGAACATCCATGCCGATGTACTCTGCACGTTGGCGCGTTCCTTCTGCTCTTCCGTCTTCGTTGCATTGATGAGATCCCAGTGCTGAAGTTTGTACCACTTTTCATCCTCTACCACGCGGTTCTCCAGGTTCGCCTTACCGGACTTGTACCGCTGAAGGATCTGCGTTGCCTCTGCGATGTCGTCTTCCGTGATCACCTTCTGGACCATCGGATTATCCATCGCACCACCCTCAAGCTCCGGCTGTTCACCCATGATGCTCTGCTCATCTTCTCTCCCGTAAAAAATCTTATCTGCCATCTGTGTTCCCCTTTAAATCCTAAATGCTTTGTATTGGTCATATCTGCTGCCGTTGATGATCCGGTCAAGTGGTGTCTCAAGCGGATCATACGGTTTCTGTTTAATCTCTTTCGGCACCGGCGGCGCGATCGGGTTCTTCATGCATACATATCTCCACTCATCGTAGATATGGTCCTCTCCGTCCGTGTCGATATCTTCCACGTCGCTCTCGTCGTATACAAGCGCCGGTATCGTCCGGATAAAGTGCTTGCAGGTACTGAAGCAGTAGAACATCGGGATTCCGTTCTCATCGAAGTTTAATCTGTGGTGACACTGCATCTTGCCTGAGATCCTCGCATGGTCTCCCTTCTCGAAGAAGACATAATTAGGACTTCTGCCCATCAGGTCACCGATACTTTCCGTACCATCGCTCTGCCAGATCGCCGGATCTCCGACACGATGGATCGTCTTGCCCTTCAGGTTCGGATCGTCTTCCTCTATCTCCCTGATCTTCTGTGCTACCATTGTCGGCTCCAGCTTCACTCCGGTATTCGGCGTCCCTGTACAGCCATAATATTCCCTGATTCTGTACATCCTTCTGTCGTGATCTATCGCATACCAGGCAACTGAAAAAGGCTTTGTATATCCCCAGTCAAGACCGCACCAGATGCTCCAGGTATCCGGGATCTTGAACGGAGCAATGACATGTGTCCCAATTCTGTCCTCATAATGACTACTATCGTTCCGCCATTCGTTGAATACCTGTCCGCTGAACGTATCCCAATCGCCATACAGCAGTGCATTCCTCTCTGCTTCCGGAAGGGATGCCAGCCTCATCAGGTACTCCGGATCATTCTCCAGAAGGATCTTGTTATCGAATACCGTTGACGGAACAAAGATTCGGCTGCGCCATTTCTTCTCTGTATGTCCGTCCGGGAATCGGATCTCCGCGTTCTCCCAGATCGTCTTCAGCGGTACCGTCGGCGTGATGAACCGTTCCTTCACCCAGCTGTGACCGATGCCACCAGGGTTCGCCTGCGCCCTGATATAGCATCTGGTCCCCGGACCATTCGGTCTGTTTCTAGAGAACAGATAACTGTACTCGTCCCAGAGAAACTGTGTCAGCTCGTCAAAGTCGATAAAGTCGTACCGTTTACCCTGATAATTCAGCCTGTCCTTTGTATGCTGCAATGATCCGAAGTAGATCTTCGCACCGGAAGGAAAGTTCCATACATGCTTTGACTCGTTGAACCTTGCTTTCGGGAAGCTCGGCTTATAAATCTCCGTGCTTCTGTCCATCAGTTCTGTCAGCTGTGGGAATGTTTTCCGGAGTATCAGACCCCGGTAGTGCGGGATATGTACCTGCCTCAATGCTTCAGCTAAGGCACAGTCACTCTTTCCGCCACCAGCTGCCCCGCCATATAAAGCCTCGTCTTCCCAGCGCTCCATGAGCTGCTTCTGTTTCTCTTGTGGTGTCCATATCACGTTAGCCATTGTCCGACTCCTCTGGTGGTGATTCCGGCGGCAATACGGCAGGCATTGCGATGACTCCTGTCGTATCTTCGTCAGCATCTACGGAGATCTCCTGCTTGTCTCTCCAGTGGAGCTTATCCCTGTTCTTCAGCCAGAAGATCTGTGCTGTGGTATCCGGTTTCACCCATACCCGTTTCTTCTTGGATAGCGTCAGGTCAAACTGCTTTGTCTTTGGATTCCACTTATTGGTCCATTCCTCTTCCCACACAAAATACCCAAGAGCGGAACGCTCCAGGGCTTCCTCGACCTCAGAATCGTACATCTCTTTGGTCTTTTTTAGGGCCGCCTGAATTGCTGGATATTTCTTCTTCCACTCCCTCAGCGTTGCATACCCTATCTCCATCTCCTGGGCAATCTCAGCATCTGTCAAGCCGTTTCTTGCCCACTTCCGGATAAGCAGCAGACCGTCATCTGTCAGCCATTCCTGATACTTAGCCACGGATATCAGCTCCCATCAGGTTCTTTGTTGCCCAGTGCATGCCTTCTTCCTCAATGATCTTGTTAAACTCCTCGACATCATGCGGAATGATCCGAAACTTCCTTCCGGAATCATCCTCATCTACGCCGCAGTGCATCAGCTCATGCCGGATAAGGATTGCTGTCTGTTCCATGTCGAAGCCGTATGCAGTCAGATTCGGCTCATAGATTGTGATCATAAAATCATAAGGGCAGCACCACATATACTGCGGAGATACCTTCCGGCACTCTCCGAATATGGTCCTGCCATTACTTTTCTTTTCCTGATCTGATGCAAGGTAAGCGATCCGCACACCTTCCAGATGTTGCAGATCCTCATGCGCTCTGATCATTTCATTTCCGATTGCCGTGTAAGCGGCTGATAGTTCTAAGGTATTCATAGACTTACGAATACCACATACCGGCACGAGATTTCGCCCCATGCAAAAGAAAAGAGCCGGATGCGTTAAGCACCATAGCTCTTTTTCTTTGCCACAACAATCTTTAGTTTCTTGCGTCTTGCAAGTTTCCTGATCGTTGGTGTCACCTTCTTGCAGAATAATAGTCCTCTTTTACCTTTCATTGCTTCTTCCTGATCCAGACTTCCATTGCCCTTTCCTGGTTAAACTCGTACACATGCCAGTCATCATCCATATCCCAGCTGATCGCGATCGTCTCGTCGTGTTTGTATAGCCACCTATAAGCGAATCTAAACATCCGTTGTATTAACCTTGCCATCCTCATCACCTCTCATATCCGCTCCGCAGTTGGGACAGTAGTTTAATGGGTATTCAATAGATTGATTACACATGGGGCAGTGCGCCCACGGCAGATTTCTAATCCTATCTTTAATAGTATCCATATATGTATCATTTAAATGGATGTCTGCGGGTGGCAATGACATGATTATGCTCCGTATTCTGCAATAACCGTCTTTTACCCCTTCTTTGAATGCCGTTCCCATTGGGATATTTTTAACCTCACCAAGATAATAGTCTATTGCATCAATCGCATCCTGTCTGCTGATTAAATCACTCATCTTCGTTACCTCGCATATCCGCTCCGCAGTTAGGGCAATAATTGAAATATGGACTATACGCATTGTAATAACCACAACACGAACATATTGAATGCATATGTATCGGTTCACGGATTATCCACTCCCCGCGCTTTACTTCAACCACATCGGCTCTCGGAAAATCTCGCAGTCTGTAAATAACATCTTGTATATCTTCATCGTCTGAAAACATTACTGCACGTTCAAACTCATCCTTATTAATGTACTCACTCATCCTCTCTCCTTTCTCCGTATGAGCAATAGTCATCTGATTCCCTTGGTGGCTCGGCTGATTCTCTCACACATACTTTGTGTTCTTTGCCGTTCCATGAGAAAATGCTTTTCCACCATGTGCAATCTCGACACCTAACCACCTCAACTACATCAGCTGTTGGCTGTGTCTTGAGCATTTCCAACGTACAACGCACTCCATCTTTGTAATCGTCTGTCAATTCTTCTTCGACAAGTCCGACTGATATCCTAACTCTTTCATCAAACGCATCCACCTCAACGTATCTGCTCATCTTCCGGAAACCTCACTTTCGTTACTGCAATTGGAAACTCTTCAATCTCCGAAGCCCATACCGCTGACCCCTTGCCATTGTAATGCTCCCACGCCAGAGGGAACCCGCCGATGCCATCGAACAAAGATCCAAGCGTAGCATTCCGTTCGTACTGTGCGGATATACGTTTCATCAGGTTCATCCAAAAGCCGGAGCCGTTATTTGCATATCCGACCGCTATGCTATTGCCAAGTGCCTTATACCTTGCTGAATCGCTGGATTCTTTATGCAGCTTACCCTTGCTGTCCACCCACTCTCCGATGTCCGTCCATCCATCCGGAAAACCCTGGAGTCTTTCGCATTCTGTTGGCGTTAACCTTCGTACTACTGTTTTCATCTGTTCTCCTTCCTCTATGACCGCATTAAAATTCTGTTTATCCGGCATTCGTTGAGACCCACCCGCATTATTGGCAGTTAACGTAGGAGATGTCTGCGATCCGTCCCAGTTACTTGTTACATACATTCCATTCATTGCTTCCTGTGTTCCCAACTTCTAGTATCCGCTTGCCATCAGCGGACCCGTCACTTCCTGATAACTCATAAACCACCACCACCGGATCTTTATAATCTCTTGCCTTCAAAGGCACCGTCTTTTCTTCTTCCGCAGTAATATGGAATACTTCCAGACTCATTGTTTTCATAACAGATAATACCTACTTCCAAAGAACCTCTTTTCCGTCATCGTTATATTCTTCATTTTCCCATACTATGACCACATGGTTATGATGTCCGGGACAACTTCCATTCACTAAAGTCTTTGAACATTCCTTCAAAAACAAAAGTCCAATATCTCTTGCCACTCCGCCATCAAATCCGTATGCTGTTATCCTTATTTTTTTCTTCATCAGCCACCACAATCGTTGTCGCTCTTGTCCCCCCCACATCAAATAGGTTGATTGTATTGGCGACTTCGCTCTCTATCCATGTTTCGTAATCGTCCTTTGATTTTGCTCTTCTCTGTTTCCTGAATATGATCATCATTTATCCCCAATACTAACGGGACGTTTCCGCCCCCGGTTCCCATTCGGCTGCTCAAGGTCTGGCATATCCCGTCTTCCTTTATCTTCAGTCTGGAATCATTTGGATGGTGTTCGAGTATTATGTATTTCAACGACGATCATTCCCCCCTGATTGCAAGCTGGATTTCCACCATTCAGATCCAATGTTCTGGATGTGTCTGCCTTATAGATTCCGGAATGCGGATTGCTGGACAGCATACCATTGGAGCAGAAGGAAGAGATTCCATAGCATACCGCATGGACTTCCGTACTATTCAGCGTGAACATCACTTCGCTCTGTTTCCATCCATCTCCCTTATGGGATGGTCTGCTGCCGTTGCCTTCCAAACAAACAATGTCTGATCCTGGCTGACTCCTAACGTCGCTGATCGTTCCCATTGAATCAATGCCCCTTTACCTGCCTTCTTGCCATAGCTGTCACGCTCTGCACCCCCCCGAATTTTAAGAGTGCAGGAGTTAACTATCCTCATCTGTGCCATCTCCGGTAATAAGTGTTTTTGTCAGATGTGATCCGGATGCATGCGTACCCGGAGCAATACTCCGTGCTACTCCCTGATCATGTTGCAGAAGATCCTGCTGATGTTTCGCACTACTGTTTACTCCTCTGACCCACTCATCGAGTTCGCCTGGTTTTCCAGCGCCTGCTGTAGAATCTCCGGAAGCTGTTTGCCTCTCTTGTTCGCCCTGTTCAGGATTCCCATGCATGCCCTTGGGCTCAAAGAGTATTTGCCCTGCACTGAGACCTCCAAAATCTGCGACAAGCGCGATGCGTTTTCTTCTCTGGGGGACTCCCCAAAACTGCGCGTCATGTAATCTGTACGCAACGGAAAATGGGCAGCCATCGGTTCCGTAGCCCATGATGCATCCTGACTTTGGCCATTTTCCGTTGTCAGGTAAAGGAACATCGGGAGCTTCTGGGTTTGCGATCCTGACGATTTCCGTGAGGACGGCTTGGAAGTCTGCTCCTTTGTTGGAGCTGAAGGCTCCTGGGACATTTTCCCAGACCATATACCGAGGTCTGACCATGTAACCTGATCTTCCAGTCGTGCTTCTATCATGTTCTCTCATCTCCTTTACAATTCTTATCTGCTCCATAAAGAGCCCACTACGTTCGCCTGCGAGACCTGCGCGTTTGCCTGCAACGGATAAATCCTGACAAGGGCTGCCCCCGGTTATCACATCAACTACCGGAATCTGGTCTCCATGTATCTTAGTTATGTCTCCTAAATGAATCATGCGTTCTCCTTCACAAAAAAGTACCTTGCCACTCTTGTTGTATCGCCGTTATGGTCCTTAACCTCGACCATCTCTCTGGAGATCTTCTCTCCGTGTCTCCGGAGATCCGAGATCCTTGCGGCCAGTCTCGTGCATCCGAAAGCTCTGATCGCTTCCATGCTCGTGATGCTTCCGTGCTTCTCCATGTATTCTTTTATCTGTCTCTCATGACTCATGTTTATCTCCTCTCTGCTCGCTGGCATTCTTTGTTGCATATTTTTTTTCATCCTTCTCCTCCTCGATTGGATATGTCACTGCACATACAAGAGTGATGTGTCCTTCATCATCTACCATCGGCTGCATGTTAAACTTGTTATCGTTCGGTTCCTGGAAGGTAAAGGCAAACATCTTGCCTATCACCTCTCCGGTCTCATCATCTTTCCGGATCTCGCCGTGCTGTTCTGTGATGTACTTCAGATAGACGCCGAGATATTCCTGTGCAAGCTCTTCCATCTTCACGTCCTGCAGCTTCTTCAGTGTGTCCTGAGCCTTCGTAAGTTCTTCCTGCTCGATTGCTCTCTTAGCAACCAGCATTTTATTTGTTTCCCTGAGATTCTTGATCTGCAGGTTTTTCTCGTTAATTTTTCTTTGTAGTTCCTTTATTGTCGTTGCCATCGTATTTCCTTTCGTAAAACTCATTCAGGGCTTTCGCATAAGTGCATTGTTTCCATTGACCGGCGCAATATGCTTTTAGATGCTTGTTGCAAGTAAGTGCGTCCGGAAAGCGAAGGACAGTCTTCCCCTCGCATCCCACCTCTTTAGGTTTATCCCACTTAAAGTATGGACAACTAAAATATAAATGCGTGTACCCCATATCCCATTTACTACCTCATGTTGTTTTCCAGGTCTTCATAAAAGTCATCGTCATATACTCGTTGATCGTAATTGTTAAAAGCGTTTGGTTTCTTCCGCGTCCTGGTTCCACTCTTTCGTGTCTCCCATGTCCTGACTGCTGCCTTCCAATTCTTCATGTGATTCTTACCAACCATCCATCCCTTAGCCTCATAGAAGTCATAAAATATTTGCGGATCTACCTGGTTCTTTCGCTCGGTACAGTAGGTTCTGATCTCATCGACAGTCGGTTTTACGAATCTTTTCGCCCCACTATTATTATTAACCTTACCTATACTATCCTTACCTAACCTAACCTCGGTATCCAACTTGTCAACCAACTGACAACCAAGTGACTGACATGTGTCTGACATGACGGTATAAGAACCATTTTCTTTCACCGAAAGCATCGACCGTTCTTCAAGATATTTGGTGTCGTGTTTTCGGTCTGACCGGATATAGTTGTGGATTTTCCAGTGCTTAATCACGACGACTCCGGACTCAAACGGAATGATAAAGTTCTTTGCGATCAGCAGCCTCAAATCATCATCCGTTGCTCCGATCGTGCGCTGTATTTTTTTTGGACTGTTAATGAATCCATCATCATCAGCCCGCATGGATAAGTGGAAATACAGCGCCTGTGTTGACAGTGGCATATCCAGGAATGCATCACTGTCGATGATTGTCTTTGCGAACATTCTTCTCTCAGCCATTAGAGCTCCTTTATTCTGATTCCATGTTCCTTCAGCATGAGCTTGCGCTTGATCACGAAGATTCTGTATGCCGGATCATTCGCCTTGCGGTATCCTTTTACATCCTCTACGACTGTTTCTCCGGTCACCCTGTCCGTGTAAACGAAGTCAGCAATGTAGCTGCACTCCCGCTCTACCAGCTTTCCGTCGATCCTCTGTGCCGGAATCAGAACGTATTTCACCTGGCGCTTGAGATCGGCTATCTCTCCGTTTTCCTGAAGAAGCAGGAGAGTATTCCATCTCCTTGCTTCCTTCAGGCTGTCAAACACTTGCCCATCTGCTGTTGTGGTCTTTTTGTTACGATACTTTCTCATGATGATTTCTTTACAGTTGTCATCGGAGCCTGCTGTACATATGAATCAATCGCATACATCACCGGAGCGGACAGGTCTCTGCCTTCGATCAGAGACTTCTGAAAGCTCTGTGCTTCCTTCAGTGACTTAAACGACATGAGCGACAGGCACGACATATCATTTTTATTAATTGCTATTACGTTGTAGTTCTTTTCCATAACTGCTTCCTTTCTGTTGTGATTTATAGGAAACTCCCGCGCGACTAATAATGTGGCAACGGTTTATATATATATTTATCTTTTGGTTTTTATGGTTATTTGATTGTGGTTTATGGCAACATGCGCGGGAGTTATCCGACTACTTTTGTTTCACCCCCTGGGCCGCAGACCATCCACGGCCCTTTTATTTCGTGACAATATTGGTGGTGCGTTTATCTGATTACCAGAGAGAGTTCTGTTCTCCGGTAACAGGCCTCTGTGTTTCATCTGCTAAAGGATCTGCTGCCACCTTCGGCCCCTCGACCGGAACAGCTTCGCCTTCAACGACTGTCGATTCTGAAACGACATCGACATAGTCTCTGGTTCCGTCTTCACGGATCACTGCCATGTCAGCCTCGTATGCTGTCTGCATCTGGATGCTCATAACACCCCACTTGGAGATCAGCTGACGGAGCATTGTCTTCATAGCCATCGCATCGAAGTCTTTCTCCCAGAAGGTATAGCCCTTCTTTGCCTGATATCCTTTGGAGAATTTCATGGCATGTGATTCCATCTTTTTCTTGCTCCAGTAGATGGACTTCTTGAATCCGTTCATGTATTCGAACATTGCGTAATAACCTACTGTCGGAGCATTCTCCCTGACTTCCTCATCATCGATCAGTTCGACTTCAATCTCTTCTTCCAGCGGATCATATCTCTTGAGTTCGCCTTCCTTGATCGCTACGACATTCAGTTTTTTGTACTGACCGGAACGGATCGCAAGCTGGATATATCCCTTGTATCCGAGAATAAACTGTGCCTCGTCGATCTGTACCCACTGTCCTGCGTCGTTCTGTCTTTTGTTTTTGAATGGAACCATGTAATACTGACCGAGTTGTGGTGACGGAGACAGGTTCAGTGATTCTCCCAGCAATGCAGCAGATAAGATGCTCTGCTTTGTACATTCCTGCAGCGCCGGATTCGTCTGGACTGCGGATACTACTGACGTGATGAAGGTCTTGGAATCCTTCACGATGTTATTGATCTGTGCCTGGACTGCGTCGTTGCTCATGTAAGCTGCAATCCCCATCCTGGATTTACTCTGGTTTGTTGGTGCTAATGAATTTTTAACTGCCATAATTACTCTCCCTTCCTGAATTCGATGTGTCTTGTGTTGAAGAAATCAACCAGCTCACAAGACTGTGTGTATGTCATGCATGCCGTGAATGTGATCCACTTCTGCTCCGGTTCTTCCGGAACATATTCCGTCATCTGACTGAGTTCCTTGATACGCTGTGCCTCATACTCTGCCTTCCGCTTTGCCTGTTCCTTCAGTTCATTGACCAGGACCATTGTCTTGCCGAGATCCAGAGTTTTCTTATATTCCTCTGCTGCCTCGAAGCTGTACTCTTCCAGATTCTCGATGATCTTCATGTCTGTCTCATAGTTGAAGATCCTGGCTTCGATCTCTTCCGTGATGTTTTTCATGCTGTAGGTAGCATTCAGCCACTTGGGATTCCAGATGACATCTGCCATCCAACCATACCCTTTGTTTTCAAACGTCTGCCGGATAGACTCCTCTTTGGTCCTCTTCTGTAGTTCCTCATATGCCTTGACCTGGTTGTCGATCATCATGATTGGTTCCTGCACAAGCGCCTTGATCTCATCCAGTTTCTGTTCCAATGCTGTGTACGGCTGCAGAAGATCTGCTTTGACTTGTTTCCTCTGGCTGTCGATCGCATCGATGACCTTCCGGAGTTTTGCTCTGTCGGCCTTTGCTTCCTTCATCTGCTCGTCTGTGTAGACCAGATCTTTGTAGTAGGACACGCGTTCAGCCACTTCTGCTTTGAGTTCTTCAAAGTTGAACGTGATCTCAGGCGTGACCTGGTATTCATTGATTCTCAATTCCATAACAATCTCCTTTACATCTCCGGCAGAATCAGTGCCGGTTTCTTACGTTTCCTAATGTTCTCTGCTACAAACTTTTTTTCTGCTTCTGCCAGTAACCGGATATCTTCTTCTACCTCTTCACGATTTATCCGGTAATGCCGCGTCTGGCAGTAGACCTCTCCATTGATTTCCCATTTCAGCTGCGCCTTCAGGACTGCGAAATCAGATTCCGTCACCATCAGGTAGTGAAGGACCTGGCAGTAATAGTTATCCGGTATCCGGTCATGCCACTGTTCCTTCTGGCGGCTGCTCATGACGTTGGTAGTCTTGATCTCAAGGACTCCCTTGTGGCCTTCCTTATCTGTCAGCCATCCGTCAAGTGAAGCATGAGCCCAAGGATATTTGTCGTTCAGCCACATGTTGTTGGTTCTGTACTGGACGTGCAGCTGTGGGTAATCCAGCTTGAAGAGCTTCCTGAGCGGCGCCTCTGCATCTGTCCCATATGCGACTTCCTTCTTCCCTGAAATGTCATCAGGCTGACACTGTCCTGTCTTCTCAAGCCACAGTTCAACATTGCTTTTCCAGGGATTCTTGCCGAGGATACATGCCGCGTCCGATCCGCCTATCAGTTTCCTTGCTTCCAGCCATTCTTCTCTGCTTGGATATGTGACCATCTTTGCTCCCATCCGATCACCTCACATTCATTTCCTGCTGCATGAAGGCTTTTAATCTGTCCTCGTAGAAGTAGATTTTTGACCTCTTTTTGTCACGTCTCCAACCGATCTCTGTGTAGATGTCACGATGTGCAAGTTCCCGAAGATAGGATTCCTGATAGCCGTTCTCCTTAACGAGTTCCTTAATGTCAATCAGTCTCTCCATCACCGGCTCCTTTCGTACATCTCGATTTTTTTGTCGATTCGTTCAACCGTTGCGTCCGATGTCCTCATGCTCAGTTTGAAAAGGCAGAAGAAAACTCCGATGAGAATGATCAGGATGACCAGGACGAACACTAATAATTTTTTCTTTTCCATTCCCTTCTCCCTTCGATTTATTTCTGAGTAGAAATATTTTCTACTTTGTCAGCAAAAAAAATGTTTTCCTTTTGCCTTAATGATTTGATGTTAAGTAAAGAGCAAAGAATAGTTATTTCGTCTGCCGTAAACGTAGCCTGATTTCTTGACTTCTGTGTAAACCAGTACGGCGAAATGCCTAATTTCTCAGCAATGAATCCTTTCTTCAAACCGCGTTCCCTGATAAGTTCGTTCAACATATCAGTGTTTGTCATTCAATCGCCCCCTTTCTTTTGTGGTAGAAATATTTTCTACTTGGCATTATAGACGTCCGATTTTTGCTTGTCAACTATTTTTCTACTTTTTTCTAACTTCAGTTGAAGATTATTCCATCTTGTGTTATTTTTACAAAGGGAGAAAGGAGTTAACAATGATTGATAGAGGAACGCGTCTATATCTTGCAAGGACTTGGAAGCATATGACGCAGGAAGAGTTAGCGCAGAAACTTGGATACAAGTCCAAATCCTCGATTAATAAAATTGAGCTGGGGAAGGCCAACCTATCTCCGGAAAAGATTTTTTTATGCGCCCAGATCTTGGACGTTGCGCCTATGTACTTGCTTGGATATACAGACGATCCACACTACGAAAAAGAAGAAATTGAATTAAAGGAAATGGAAGAAAGTCTGGTCTCTGATTTTCGGAGATTGAACAAAGAAGGAAAAACTCAGGCGCTGTTGCAGATTAAAAACCTTACGCAAATACCAATGTATATGAGAGGAGCGAAAGACGATGCCGAAGAAGTACAATAAGCAGATGTCGTTCGGTTATGATTCAAATGGCAAGCGGATCAGGAAGTGGTTCCATGCCGACACGATGTCCGATCTGAACAACCAGATCCTTGAGTACACGATGGAATTGCGGAAGACAGCGAATCCTTCCGACGTGACATTTAGTGACTATTCAGAACGCTGGTTCAAGACATATAAGGGACATCTTGCTACACAGACAAGGGACACGGCAAGGACATACCTGAACAAATGCTCTTCACTTGGTCCGTATCAGGTAAAGAAGATCACGAAATCAATGTGTCAGGAAATTGTCAATGAATCGTGGGAGCATCCGCATGCAGCTAAAAGTGTTTCCAACGTCTTAAAACAGATCTTCCGGACAGCTGTGGCAGATGGGATCATTGCCACAAACCCAGCGGACAATCTGTCACGGCCGAAGATCCCACCGGCAAAGTATTACCTGCTGACAGATGAGGATCTCGATGCGGTCAAACGTGCGGATCTGAATGATCAGGACCGGTTCTTTGTGACGGTCCTGCAGGTATTTGGTTTAAGACCGGGGGAAGCGCTTGCCCTGCAACCAAAGGACTTTGACTTCCGAAAGGGAGTGCTTCATATCACGAAGGCGCTGGAGCTTCCGAAGAATTGCGGCAGTCAAGTGAAGGCCACAAAGACAGAAGCTACACGGGATATCCCTATCCCGGAATCGCTCACACCCTACTTCAGAAGAGCTGTGGCAGGCACACAAGGATTTTTATTGTTCCCGAAGAAAGATGGTCGGTACTATACTAAAAGTGCCTACAAACGGCTCTCAGAGAGAATCTGGAAGGCAGTTAATATCGCGCTCGGCGGAAACGCAAACATGAACCTGATACCCGAAGCATCTCTCTACAGCTTTCGTCACAGGCGAGCTACGACCTGGTATTATATGTGTCAGGACGGAATTATGAGTACCAAACAGGCCAGCGCCCTTTTAGGTCATAGCGAAATTATATTCTTGCGGACTTACTCTCACATCGACCCGAAGCATGAGAATCTGTCTCATATTTACGATGATTTAGCTGTGACAAATCTGTGACATCAGCCCTATCTGTGACACGATTGTGACACAGGAATGACATAGAATCACAAGAAATTACAAGGAATCATAACCTAACGAAAATAGCGGAAGCCCTTGATACATAAGGCTATCCGCTGATTTTATAGGGAAAGCCACAAACGGGATTCGAACCTGCGACCCCTTCATTACGAGTGAAGTGTCCTTTCCTTTATTTTCAAGGCTTTCCGGCGTTATCTGTTCCCAGACTGTGACAGCAAACGAAAAGAGACCGCGGCAACAGTCTCTCTTCGCTCAAAGTTTTTCTATGATTGTATGAAATTGTATGTCCC
>OCTW011305738.1_pt1 | contig 19667 bp, 15 predicted proteins | sample 1539671 | NCBI WGS metagenome assembly OCTW01 (sample SAMN02144230, study PRJEB22623) | gut metagenome | biome: sheep rumen | host: Ovis aries | place: New Zealand
CTTTTCAAATCCTGCCGCGCTCGACGGTATGCTTTCTTTCGCTCTCGAAAACAAAGTACCCTGCGTAATCTGCACAACGGGCTATTCCACAGAGCAGGTTGAGAAAATCAAGGAAGCCTCAAAGACAATTCCTGTTTTCTATTCGGGCAATATGTCGCTTGGAATCAACCTTTTGATTGAGCTTTCAAAGCAGGCGGCAAAGGTGCTCGGCTCGAGCTTTGACATTGAGATTGTCGAAAAGCACCACAATCAAAAGCTCGACGCTCCCAGCGGAACCGCGCTGATGATTGCCGACGGTATTTCAGATACTCTCGAGCAGGAGCCGATGTACGTGTACGACAGGCACTCATACCGCAAAAAGCGCGCTAAAAATGAGATTGGTATTCACTCGGTACGCGGCGGAACTATCGTAGGCGAGCACGAGGTTATCTTTGCGGGTCACGACGAGGTTGTAACGCTCACACACCAGGCGCAGTCAAAGGAAGTGTTCGCGGCAGGCGCGGTCAACGCGGCGGTATTCCTCGCGAATCAAGAGCCGGGTATGTACGATATGGGCAAGCTGTTATCGGCAAAAATCTAATATTGGAACCAAATTATTATGTAATCCCAAAGGCGTTTTGCTTTTGGGATTTTCTTTTTTTGTGACATAAATGTCAAAAGTAAAAATATCTAACGTTTAGTAAAAAATAACGTAAAAAATCTTGACTATATAACAAAAATTATGTAAAATTAAATTGGTATATTATTAAGCAAAGTGGGTAAATATTTGCTTAACCGAATATAAAAAAAGGAGTGAAAACTATGAGTTTTACAAAAAAACTCACGAGCGTAATTCTCTCGCTGTGTATGGTTCTGTCTTTGGCAACCGTAGCGATAGTCCCCGCGGCGGCAGAAACAACCGTTGAAACCTACGCTCAGGACACTATTCAGGGCAGCAACATTCTGCACTGCTTTGACTGGTCGTACAACAACATCAAGGCTAACCTTGCGGATATCGCCAAGGCAGGCTACACCGCTGTACAGACCTCGCCTGTTCAGCCTCCGAAGGACTATAATTCCAGTTGGACAGGAAGCGATCAGTGGTGGAAATTCTATCAGCCGCTCGGAATCAGGATTGCCGACGGCGATTCATGGCTCGGAACACAGGCAGAGCTAACAGCTCTTTGTACCGAGGCGGAAAAGTACAATATCAAGGTTATCGTTGATATTGTTGCAAATCACGTCGCTAATAATACGACGAGCAGCGATTCTCCAATCGGCGCGTCTGTTAATTATGTACACAGTAGTGTGGATAGTGAACTTCAAAAAGCTGAATATTTCCATACCGATGATTCGGCAAATAATTATACAAACCGTTACGATATTACTCAGAAAAATATCGGTATGCCGGATTTAAACACAAAACATTATGATATTAAGCAAAAATTTCTCAGCTTACTTAAGGCTTGTATCGACTGCGGAGTTGACGGCTTCCGTTTTGACGCGGCAAAGCATATTGAAACTCCGTACGATGACGGCGCGTATAACAGTGATTTCTGGCCTGTTGTAGTTAACGGCGCAAAATCCTACGCGGAAAGCAAGGGCGTGACGCTGTATAATTACGGCGAGATTTTAGGCAGTGCCGGAATTGATATTTCAAGCTATACAGAATATATGGCTGTTACCGATGATTATACAGGCGACAGCGCGTTGAACAACGCAAAAAGCGGCTCTGCCTCGGGACTTGCCAATTACAGCTACAACAAGGGCACATCAGCCGCAAATAGCGTGCTGTGGGCGGAGTCTCACGACACATATAACGGCAGCACCGGACAAACAAAGGATATTTCCAATAGTGTTATTAATAATACTTGGGCTATTGTAGGCGCGAGGGCTGACTCTACAGCTCTGTTCTTTGCGCGTCCTAACAGCACAATCGGACAGGCAAGCTCTGATACTAACTGGAAGAGCACCGCGGTTGCCGAGGTAAACAAGTTTAAAAACCACTTTAACGGTACTTCTGAGTATCTTGCGTCCTCCGGTAACGTTGCCTATATTGAGCGCGGAACAAAGGGCGTTGTTATCTCTAAGCTCGACGGCGGCGGTCAGGTAAGCCTTACCGCTAACACTATGGAAGACGGCACATATAAGGATTATGTTTCTGGCGGTACTTTCACCGTGTCAAACGGCGTAATCAGCGGTAATGTTGATTCTCAGGGCGTAGCTGTTGTTTATAACGCAGAGGACAGTGTAATTGATTATATCGAAGCCGATACTCTTTACCTCAAGCCAAATTCTAATTGGACTTCTGAGGGCGCGCGCTTTGCAATGTATGTTTATAATGCTTCTACGGGCGCAGACCAATGGGCAGATATGACAGAGAGCGACAATGACGGCTATTATTCGGCAAATGTTCCTTCCGGAGAATGGACTAACGTTATCTTCTGCCGTATGAACGGTGGTACAACAGAAAATAATTGGGATAACAAGTGGAACCAAACCGATGATTTGTTCCCCGACGACGGTACCAACTGTTACGAGGTTACCGACGGAACGTGGGACAAAGGCGGCGGAACCTGGAGCCGGTATTCGAGCTGTGAGCACACCTACGGCACTCCTGTTTGGACTTGGGCAAGCGACTACAGCTCCGCGACCGCGCAGTTTACCTGCTCGGTTTGCTCAGACAAGCAAACGGTAAACGCCGTTATTACAAGCAATACGGAAAATAATGCAATAACCTACACTGCTACGGCAACCTTCAACAATCAAACCTATACCGACTCTAAGCAGAAAACGGTTGAGGATGATACCGATACTTATACAATCTATGTAACCGATAACGCCGGTTGGAATAGTGTAAATGTTTATTATTGGAACGATGGAAAGAGCTGGCCCGGTGAGGCTGCAACACAGTATTCCGGTAATAACTGCTATACTTATAAAATCCCCAAAAATACATCAGGAGTTATTTTTAATAATAACAACAAAGGAAAGCAGACCGTAGATATTACTACCGGAATCAAAGACGGTGCGCATTGGATAATCAGCAATACACAGTCCGGCGGCAAATACACCGTAAGTGAAGCACCTTCGTATTATCTGATAGGAACAATAAATAATTGGGACACAACTAACACCGATTATCCGTTTACTCTTGAAAACACAACAGACAGCTGCAAGGTTCAGTACAAGCTGTCGGGAGTACAGCTTACTGCCGGAGCGGAGCTTAAGGTTATCGACAGTAATAAAAAATGGTACCCCGATCCCGGAAGTAATTACACAGTTTCCGAAACAGGTACATACGATATTTATTTCCGTCCGTATAGTGACGGCAATGAAGATTGGCACGAAAGTTGCCTGTACTTATATAAGATTAACCCCAAATACACCGTTACCTGGAAGAATTACGACGGCACGGTGCTTGAAACTGACGAGAACGTAGAGCAGGGAACAACACCGAGTTATGACGGCAAAACTCCCGAAAAGCCTGCTTCGGTAGATACAGCGTACACCTTTACCGGCTGGTCTCCCGAAATCTCGGCTGTATCAGGCGATATTACTTACACCGCGCAGTTTAGCTCCGAGGCAAGAAAATACACCGTTACCTGGAAAAACGACGACGGCACTATTCTTGATACTCAGGAAGTTGAGTACGGAGATATGCCTGAAAATCCGGACATTCCTCAAAAAGAAAGTACGCTTGAACACAGCTATTCCTTTAGCGGATGGACTCCCGCAGTTGCTCCCGTAACAGGCGACGCGGAATATACCGCGACTTATTCTGAAATGCCGGTTTCTACATACAACGTTTCCGTAACAAACGCTATTGGCTGGGATGATGTTTATGTTTATTACTGGAAAGGCAGTGAAGACAACACCTGGCCGGGAGTAAGTATTAAATCCGGCGGAGAGAATTTTAATTTAACAGCGCAGATTCCTTCAACTGCCGAGGGTGTTATCTTTAGCAACGGTAAAGAAGACACTGAAAAACAGCAGACAGAAAATATTACCTCAATTAAGAACGGCGCGCATTGGGCGGTTTCACTCCATGATAATAAAGTTACGGTTAACGAAGTTCCGACTTATTATCTTGTTGGTACATTCACAGACCCGCAATGGAATAAAGATTACTCTCCTGTTTTTTCTCCGGTAAAGAATAAAGACGGATTTGAGGAATACAAGTTGTCAGGTGTTCAGCTAAGCGCGAATGACCAAATAAAAGTTTGCAGCAGTGACGACGCTTGGTATCCTGATGATTATGACGCTACCTATACCGTTACCGCCGACGGCACATATGACGTTTACTTCCGCCGCAACGCTGACGGAGATGACGGCTGGTTCTATAATTATTTCAGCCTTACAAACGTTACTCCTTACACAATTACTTGGGTTGACGGCAACGGCGAGGTGGTTGAAACCGATACCGTAATTCACGGTGAAACTCCTTCTTACAAGGGTACTCCCCCGGTTAAGAACTCCGACGAGCAGTACACCTACACCTTCAAGGGTTGGTCGCCTGAGATTGCTCCGGCTACCGAGAACAAAAGATACACCGCAGTGTTCGACCGATCTGTAAATACATATAATGTCATTTGGCAAAACTACGACGGAACAGAGCTTGCGAACGAAGTTTATGAGTACGGTGATTTGCCTACCTACAAAGGCGAAAGTCCCACAAGGGCAAGCTCTGAAATGCACGATTACACCTTTGCAGGCTGGACACCTACTGTTAATACCGTAACAAGAGAAATCACATATATTGCGGTTTATGATGAAACATTAAGAAAATACAACGTTACATTTAAGAACTGGAACGGCGATACCCTTTATACACAGGAAGTTACGTATAACTCCTATCCTAATTATCAGGGAGAAACTCCTACAAAGCTGAGCGATACAGAGCACGATTATCTCTTTGAGGGACAGTGGTCTCCGAATCTTGATTATGTAACGCATGATGTAACTTACACCGCGCAGTTTACAGAATATCCAAGAACGTATCGTATCGCTTGGTATGACGACAACGGAACACTTCTTTCGGATTCGTGGTTTGCATACGGCACTATACCGTTCTATCCGGGACAAACTCCTACAAAGGCTTCCACACAGCAGTATTATTATGAGTTCAGCGGTTGGACTCCCGAGATTCAACCTGTAACAGGCGACGCTTCGTACACCGCTCAGTACACCGAAACACTTATGAGTTATCCGGTTACTTGGCACAATTATGACGGAACGAATCTTGGTCAAACCTTTGTTGAATACGGCGAGACGCCTGTTTATAACGGCACACCTGAAAGGTCTCCTGATGATTTATATCATTATAATTTTACAGGCTGGACTCCCGAGCTTACACCTGTAACAGATCACGCGGAATATACAGCTGTATTCACACCGCAGGAGCATCAGTTTGTTGAACCCTACGCGGAATGGGGCACTGATTATCAAAATGTAAAGGTTACATACCACTGCAGCGATTGCGGTTTTGAACCTTACCACTTGTTGAATAATATCGAATTTGCGGTTGATACTCAACCCGGCTGCGAGACGCCCGGTTCAGGTCACTATTATGCAAGAGATCAGTTTGGTTCTTACGATTATGAAATTCGTTCTGAACAAATTGAGATTCCCGCACTCGGCCATCAATACGGCGAGCCTGTTTGGAATTGGGCAGATGATTATAAATCAGCCACAGCAACCTTTACCTGCGGAATTTGCGGCGATGTTCAGAGCGTAACCACAACCGATGTGGCTATTGATTATCAGAACGACAAAACCGTTTATACCGCTAAAGCTGTGTTTAACGGCATTGAGTACAGAAATACCGCTGAAGCTGACGCTAAGCTGTTTGCAGGTCACAGCCTGACTCTTAACGGCGATATCGGCGTAAACTTCTTTATCAACGTAAGTGAAGATGATGTTGACAGGGGAGTAACGGTTGACTTTGAGTGGAATGTTGAAGGAAACATTAAACGTTCAAGCTACAAGCTGGACAAGGTAAAAGACTTTGTCGGAGATCACCGCTACAAGGCTACCTGCAATGTCGCGGCTGCCGAGATGACATATATCATTACCGCAAAGGTAACAATCGGCGGCGTTGTTCAGGATGAGGTTAATTACTATTCCGTTAAGCAGTACGCCGACAGAATCCTTAACGACCGCACATTTATCAGCACCTATGTTGACAATTACGGTCCGGAAAAGTATAATAAGTTAAACACACTTGTCAAGGCTATGCTTGACTACGGCGCAAATTCTCAGATTAGATTTGTGAGAAACGTCGATGAGCCCGCAAACGGCGGAACAAATTATCTTAATTACGAAGTAACCGCGGATATGATTGACGCTCCGTCAAGCGTAATGAGCGAAAACCTTGAAAAATACGGCTTGGCTTATCAGGGCTCTACCATTGTTTACCTGACCGAAACAACGCTGAGACATTATTATAAAATAACTAATAATGAAGCCTTCGGCAACTATAAGAACAGCATTAAGGTTGACGGTGAAACTGTTAACTACGGCGTAAAGGACGATATGATTTACTATGACGTAAAGAATATTGCCGCTAACGATTTGGCTGTTCCTCATACAATTACAATCGGTGATGATGATTACAGCTACTCTGCTCTGAGCTACACCAAAAAGCAGCTTGCCTCAACAACTGCAAACGAAATAGCAAAAGAGCTTGGCAGAGCAACCTATCGTTACTATATTGCCGCCAAAGACTATTTTGGCTAATTTGAAAGGAAGAAGATTATGGAGAAGGAACTTTATACTCGCACACAGCTTGAAATTATTGAGTTTAAAACTGAGGACGTAATTACTACTTCAGGCAATTCAAGTGATCCCCACGAATATGAGGACGATATGATATAATGTAATCATCAATTTGATTTGTTGTTAGTTTTATTTCTTATCTGAAAATCAGTCGCCCGGACGTTTTGTCCGGGTGGCTGTTGGTTAAGGACTGTTAATATGAAGTTAAATCAAAATTTTGTAAAGCACACAATCGACGGTCAGACCGTGGTTGTTCCCACCGCGGGAGCGGATTTTCACGGGCTTGTTCAGGGTAACAAAACCGTTGAGGTTATTCTTAACTGCCTTGAAAGCGACACTACGGAAGAAGCGATTGCAGACGAGCTGTTTAATCGCTTTGACGGTGATAAAGAGGTTATGAGGGCGGACGTTCACGATGTCATTACCAAATTAAGGGAAATCGGCGCGATTGATGACTGAAAATTGAGGATATAATTATGCTTAAAAAAATTATTATTACACTTGCTTTAGCGGCTATACTTACGTTTGCCTTTTCGGCTTGCGGTGAGAAGAGCGATAACTCGGACTCAGATTCGAGTTCTGCTCAGACAACAACAGCGGCTGTAACCCAAAAGCCGTCCGCGGATTCTTCAAAGTCAAATCCAAGCACATCTCAAAACCAGTCGGCTAACTCTGATTCGTCTCAGAGCAGCCCGGATGATTCAAAGTCCTCTCAGGGCGGCGGAAGTGAGTCGAAAGCCGAAAACAATAATTCGGGTTCAAAAAACGAAAACCGTCAAAGCTCAAACACCTCCTCGCCTGCCAATAATTCAGGCGGAAATTCAAACAATCCGGCTTCGTCATCAAATCCGGGCGGCAACGGCAATAGCTCTAAGGCAGAAATTGACAATTCATCGGGAAGCAGCTATGATTTTGAATATCCCACAGATGAATATGAGCTTCCGTTTATTCCAAATTAGAATTAAAAAAGTTCGGCTGATTTTCAGCCGAACTTTTTTATGTGTATTAAATTAATTTCATACTGTACAAACGCGGACAAAGGTGCCTTCGCACATTACTTTCTGTAGAGCCTGTCGGTCTCATACTCGGGTTCGGTAGTAAGCCTTATTCCGAGCTTTTTAAGAGTGCGAGTGTCGGTTTCGGAAAGAATAACCGTTGCGTGCGCTTCGGTATCGCGGAGATTTTTAATCTGATCCATCGCCAGCTTAGCGGTGGGGTTGGTTACCGCGGACATTGACAGCGCGATCAAAATTTCGTCGGTGTGCAGCCTTGGGTTTGCGGAACCGAAGTGCTCAACCTTCAGTTTTTGAATCGGCTCAATAACAGCCGGGTCAATAATATCTACCTTGTCGGGAATTTCAGCCAAAGACTTAAGCGAGTTAAGCAGCATTGCCGAGCAAGCTCCGAGCAGATTGCTTGTCTTTCCCGTAATCAGCTTGCCGTCGCCAAGCTCAAGTGCCGCAGCGGGAGCTCCTGTTTCCTCCGCTCTTTTTAACGCAGCGGCAACAACGGGACGGTCTGAGGTTGTCAGCTTGTTTTGCTTCATCAAAAGACCGATTTTATACGCCTCGTCGTAGCTTCCCACGCCCTTTGTGTTGTTGCAAAGTGCCTGATAGTAACGTCTGATAATCTCCTGATTGGCTGCCGCGCAAACGGCTTCGTCGTCGATAATGCAGTTTCCTGCCATATTTACGCCCATATCCGTAGGCGACTTATACGGCGACTTGCCTAAAATTTGCTCAAACATCGTGTTGAGAACAGGGAATATCTCGATATCTCTGTTGTAGTTAACGGTGGTTTTGCCGTATGCCTCAAGGTGGAACGGGTCAATCATATTAACGTCGTTCAAATCCGCCGTAGCCGCCTCATACGCAACGTTAACAGGGTGCTTTAGCGGAAGATTCCAAATGGGGAAGGTCTCAAACTTTGCGTAGCCTGCCTCTACACCGTGCTTGTGCTCGTGGTAAAGCTGAGACAGACAAACCGCCATTTTGCCCGAGCCCGGTCCCGGTGCGGTAATTACAACAAGCCTGCGCGAGGTCTCTACATAATCGTTCTTTCCGTAGCCGTCATCGCTTACAATCAAGTCAACGTCGGTGGGGTAGTTGGGGATTGAGTAGTGATGATAAACCCTGATTCCGTTTTCCGTCAGCTTCTTTTCAAACTTAACAGCGGTTGGCTGTTCGGCGTATCTTGTAAGCACAACCGACTCAACGCACAGTCCGCGGTTCTTGAACAGGTCGATAAGTCTGAGAACATCCAAATCGTATGTAATTCCCAAGTCGCCTCTGACCTTGTTCTTTTCGATGTCGTCGGCGTTAATTACAATTACAATCTCCGCCTCATCCTTTAGCTGCATAAGCATTTGCAGCTTTGAATCCGGCTTAAAGCCCGGCAGAACGCGTGACGCGTGGTAGTCGTCAAACAGCTTTCCGCCGAACTCAAGGTACAGCTTGTCGCCGAACTGCTTGATTCTGTCGCGGATATGCTGTGACTGCATTTCGAGATATTTGTTGTTGTCAAATCCGATTTTCATACATTTCCCTCCAAAGAAAACTATACCAAAATACCCAAAATCACAAAGTACATTATATAATAAAAATTATCTTTTATTTTTCGATAGTGATAAAATAAAAATTTTTTCATTAAAAAATACAGGCAGGCCTCAGCGTTTTTGCGTTAAGCCTGCCTGACTGTATATTTTAATAAATTATAAGTAAGTAAAGCAAGGCGATTGAGGCGATTATTAAGAGCGCGAAAAGCAGGTGGCGTTTTTTCTGCTCCCAAACAAGTCCGATAAACTCCCTTATAAACGCGTTTGGAAAGAAGTAAAACTTTGTTTTCGCTGATAAACCCTTGGCGTTCATTCCTGCCTTTTTTGCCAGTGTATAGCCCCTGAATACGTGGTAATTTGTAGTTGAAAAGGCTATGTTTACGTCCTCAATGTTTTCGGTATCACTTTCAATAGCCTTTTTGGAGAACGACATATTCTGACTTGTGTTAACGGATTTGTCCTCTTTTATAATTCTGCCGCCGTCAATTCCGAGCTCTTCCAGCTTGCGCTTCATACTTTCCGCCTCGCTGATAACCTCGTCGCTTCCCTGACCGCCCGAGGGTACGAACTTTGCGTGCTTGCCGGTGGACTTATACTGCTCGGCTTCAAAATCATAAGCTCGCTGAATCCTGCCCATCAGGTGCGGAGTGGGAGTGCCGTCGCCCATCAGCGCGCAGCCGAGGATGATGATATAATCAATATCAAATTTAACCTTGTACTTGGTTGCCGCAACAGCGCAAAACGCGGTGGAAATAAGCATACACTCAAAGTAGCACAGCAAAAATATAGCGCAGTGGTTAAATATATACTTTACGGCAAATTCCATATCCGAATGAACATTGGCAAAATTTCCGCTTAGCTCGATTACAACTATGCCTGCAAGTATGGCAAAGCCTATGAAAAATCCGAGTGCGTTGTGCAGCCCGAAGCCTTCCTTTTTTATCAGAATTACGTTGCTTATACAAAGCGCGACCGCCAGAATCAGCACAGGGAGGGTAGTAATTGCGATAAACCCGTAGCCGCTGTTAACAATATGGGTTAAAAGCGTTCTGACCGTAAATAAGCTGGAGTTGATTTGCCAGTACCACGGATCTATAAAGGTCGTGATCACAGTTATAGCGAGGAATAATATCACGCCTCCCAAAACCGCCATTGAGTATGAGAAATTGCCGTTTTTAAATTTTTCGATAAACGAGAGGATAAGCACGATTGTAAATATTATCAGCACGAGAACCTCAACGTGAATCCCTATTTTCATAGCCGAAAAGTTGTCGGTCGTTAAATCATAAATTACCCCGAAGGGCAACACCGCCAAATCGTGCCTCATAATAACTGTGTCCTTTACATTGGGATCGTTAAAGCTGATATCAATACTGCATTTTCCCTGACTAACGCTTTGGGTGTCAATACAGATGCAGTGTAACCCTGCTATGTCCTTTTGGGTGTAAACAGAGGTTATCTTTACTATGCTTTCATCGTTGCATTTTGCTTCGACCGAATCCGAAACGTCAACATCCGGTCCGAAATCTTCGTCGATGTACGGGATTCCGATTTGGTAATTGCTGCCTGAAATTACCGCGTAAGTAAAAAAACCTACCGTAATAATAATCAGCGAGGCTATTAAAAATTTATATCTCGGTTTTAGCTTTTTCTTTTTCATTGGTCTGTTCCTGTCTGAATAGTAAATTCATCTTTGTTTTATGATAACAGAAAACGGCTGTTTTGTCTATATTTTATTTATTCGTCCGGGTTTTTCACCATTATTTTTCCCGGCATATAATATTATAAAGAAATATCAAATACGCGCCTTTTGTACGGCGCATGGAAAAAGGTGAAATAATGGATAAGAACTTGATTATTTTTGATAATATGACAAGGCTGTTAAGGGCAAAGGAGCTGCTGAGAAAAAACGGAATCTACTCGCAAACCGTCAGAACTCCGTCGGGAGCAGGCAAGGGCTCCTGCGGCTACAGCCTTAAGGTTAGGAACAATTACGAAAAGGCTTTTGAGCTGATTAATAACAGCGGAATAAAGGTAGTCGGCGTGTCTGCCGTTGATTATAATTGATATATTTTGATAACGGCGCGACGTCCTATCCAAAGCCGAAAAGCGTTGTCAACGCCGTAAACTACGCTATGAACAACTGCGCAAATCCCGGCAGAAGCGGACATAGGCTCTCGATAAAATCCTCGGAGCTTATCTTTAAGTGCCGCGAGAACCTGGCAAGGCTTTTTGATTTGGACAATGCCGAGAAAATAATATTTACAAATAACTGCACCACTGCACTTAATACCGTAATAAAGGGTACGCTGAAAAGGGGAGACCACGTAATAATTTCATCCTTGGAGCACAACGCGGTCTTAAGACCTGTCGCCGCTCTCGAAAAACAGGGTGTAAGCTACACTGTCGCCGAGGTTGTTCAGGGCGACGATGAGCAGACGATAGAGAACTTCCGCGGGCTGATTAACGCGAAAACAAAAATGATTATATGCACTCACGCGTCAAATGTATTCGGAATAAAGCTCCCTGTCAACCGTATTGCCGCGATGTGCAAAATTTACGGAATACTCTTCTGCGTTGACGCCGCCCAAACCGCGGGAATAGAACCCATATCGCTAAAAAACAGCGACATAGATTACCTCTGCGCCGCAGGGCACAAGGGACTTTACGGACCGATGGGCACGGGCGTTTTGGTTATTAACTCAGAGCGAACCCCGGACAGCCTTACTCAGGGCGGAACAGGCAGCTTTTCGGCGGAAATAAACCAGCCCGACGTTTTGCCCGATAAGTACGAGAGCGGTACGCCGAACGTTTCGGGAATCGCAGGGCTTAACGAGGGCGTAAAATTTGTGCTTAACAGGGGTACTGAAAATATATCCTCATATGAAGCTCAGCTTGCTCAAAGGCTTTATGACGGACTTAGCAATATCGGCAGGGTCGAGCTATATACAGCTTTTCCCGACAGCGAAAGCTGTGCTCCGGTAATTTCTTTTAATATTAAGGATATGGACTGTGAGCAGACAGCGGAAAGGCTAAACAAGTTTAATATAGCAGTCAGAGCCGGACTTCACTGTGCTCCGCTGGCGCACAAAAGTATGGGTACGCTCGAAAAAGGAACCGTAAGGGCGGTGATGTCGGTGTTCAATAACCGCGCTCAGGTGAATTATTTTTTAAATGCAGTGAATAAAATTTCAAAAGTATAAAAAAACGGTTGCAATTAGAGCGTATAATATGTTAAAATAAAAAAAGAAATGCGTTATATTTAAATCGCGCCTTAAAAAGACGTTGGGCAAGCCGGCTTTGGGCTTTGTTCAGAGAAAGGAGATGAAAGCTGAAATGGAATTTTTTGATAATTTTCTGTCCTTATTCAAAACAATTCAGTTCCGTGACGTTGTAGATATTCTGGCAATCGGATTTATTATTTTCGGATTGTTCAGACTTGTTCGCGAGACCAGGGCGGTTCAGCTTTTAAAGGGAGTATTTGTACTGCTTGTCGTTTACTTCTTATCCTCCTTGTTCGGTCTTGTAATGCTTTCATCACTGTTGAGGGCTTTCTTTGAGGCTTCGGTTGTTTTGATCGCGATTATTTTCCAGCCCGAAATCCGTAAAGCCCTTGAGCAAATGGGCAGAAAAAACACGTGGGGCAGGCTGATAAGCGCGTTTAAGCAGGGCAAAGGCGATGATTGGGAGAAAAAGGTAAAAAAATCAATCATAGACGCCGCCGACACCGCAACGCTGTTTTCGCATTCGCGCACAGGCGCGCTGATTATATTCGAGCGCGAGACTATGCTCTCGGATATTGCGGCTACGGGAACTATTGTTGACGCCGAAACCTCAGTCGCGCTTTTCGGCAATATCTTCTTTAATAAAGCTCCGCTGCACGACGGTGCCGCTATTATACGCGACGGCAAGCTGTTTGCCGCAGGCTGCATTTTGCCGCTGACCAGCAACAATGATGTTGATATAAACCTCGGCACACGCCACAGAGCCGCGCTCGGTATGAGCGAGCAAAGCGACGCTGTTGTGCTGGTAGTCAGCGAGGAAACCGGTGTAATTTCGCTTGCCTTTGACGGAGAGCTTACCAGGGAATATACCAGAGATTCGCTTATTAAAAAGCTCAGCGAGCTTTTGCTTGACGAGTTTGAGGACGTTAACAATTTAAGAACAAAAATAGGGAGGAAGTCCAAATGAAAAAATCCTCCTTTACTCAAAAATTGTTCCAAAATAACTATTTTCTGCTGATATTGGCTTTGGTTGTTTCTTTTGGTATTTGGGTTTATATGAGTATGAACTCGGTAAACGACACCAACGTGACTATCAGCAATCTTCCGATACAGACCGAGCTTTCGGATAACGCCAAGGAGCTTGGCCTGCAGGTCTTTTCAGGCGACGAGACAACCGCGTCGGTAACGCTTTCGGGCAACCGCACAATGCTGGGTCAAATTACCGAATCGGATTTAATTGTCACCGCCTCCGCAAGCTCTGTTTCTACTACGGGCAATTATACTTTGCCTGTCTCTGCCACAAAGGCAAATCCCTCGAGTAACTTCCAGATTGTAAGCAACACGCCTTCGTCAATAAATGTTGTTGTTGACTACTTTAAGGAAGGCACGTTTACTATTCAGGACGGTTTGGAATACAGCGTTAAGGACGGCTATTACGGCTCAACCTCAATGCCGTATAAGGAGCTGAAAATCTCGGGACCTCAAAGCGAGGTTATGAAGATTAAAAAGGTTTTGGCGCGCGCCTCAATAAGCGGCGAGCTGACCGAGGATACGGAAGTAAGCGCGGATATAGTTCTGTTTGATGAAAACAACAACGAGCTTCCGCAAAAGCTGCTTACGCTCAGCTTTACGTCTATGGCGGTTAAGGTTGAGGTTATGCCCGAAAAGACCGTTCCGCTTAAGCCGGTGTTCATCAACAAGCCAAGCGGACTTGATATTACCGAGGATATGATTAAGATTGAGCCTTCAAGCATTCTGCTTGCCGGCCCGAAGGAAGTTCTTGATAATGTTAAGGCGATAAATATTGAGGCTATAGACTTCTCGCTGCTCAAAAACGAAAAAGTTAAGTTCGACGCGCTCAGCTTTGACGTGCTGGAAAGCTGTAAGAACCTCAGCGATAACTCAACCGTTTCGGTTACGCTTGATTTGAGCGCGATGACGGCTAAGCAGTTTGATGTTGAAAACTTCACGGTAGAGGATTTGCCGTCTGAGTATAAGTCAGAGGTAAGTTCAAAGAGCATTACCGTTACCGTTATAGGTCCTAAGTCCGAGATTGACGCACTCAGCGCGGAAAATATTACCGCTGTAATTAACGCCAAGGAGGCAAACGGAAAGGTCGGCTCGGTTCAGATGCCCGTATCGTTTAAGTTCAGCTCAGCCTCAAGCTGTTGGGCATACGGAACGTATAAGGCTAATTTGACAATTTCAAAGGTATAGATTAAGGAGTATCCTCACGGGTACTCCTTTTTTGCCGCGCTGTAAACGCTTTGAACCAAGCCGGTACATATTAATACGCTTATAAGCGAGCTTCCTCCCGCGCTGAACAGCGGAAGCGTCACGCCGATAACGGGAAAGAAGCCCAGCACCATTCCAAGGTTGATTGTGATTTGCGAGGCGATAAGCGCGAATATTCCGCCGCAGATTAATTTACCTCTGTAGTCTGCGGCGTTTCCGGCGGTTTTTAAAATTCGTAATAAAATAAGCAATAGCAAAACCATAACCAGCATACAGCCTATAAACCCGAGCTCCTCGCCCGCGACGGTTAAAATAAAGTCGTTTTCCTGTTCCGGGACAATTCCGCGCTCAACTCTTGCTCCGCCGAATATTCCGCTTCCGAACAGTCCGCCGCCGGCAATAGACAGCTTGCCCTGATATTGCTGCCAGCCGTAGCCCGTTACCGTGCTTTCATCCGGAAAGAATAACGCAAGCAGGCGGTTGCGGTGCTCATCGTTGAGCACAAAGCTCCAAATCAGCGGTACAAGCGCGGCGATAACAGCACCCAGTGCCGCGAAGTATCTTAGTTTAATTCCTGCCCACAGGCACATAATTATAAATACCAGCCCGAATACTAGAACGGTTCCGTCGTCGCCCTGAATGTGAATAACCGCCATCGGAACCAAAGCGTGCGCGCACAGGCTGAGCACTGCCCACAGCTTGTTTAACAGCTCTTTTTCTTTCAGAACCGAAAAGTGCTTTGTAAGCGTTATTATAAAGCAGATTTTTATAAACTCCGACGGCTGTATCGTGTAGCCGAAAACATTTATCCAAGCGGTGTCGTCCGTTCCGCTTACCCTGATTCCGAAAATAAACACGAGCATTGCAAGCGCGGCGGCGGTTATTGCCGATATATACCACTTGTCGATAATATAGTTATAGTCGGCGTTTGAAATTACTACTGCGGCCGCAAATCCGATTAAGACCGCGGCGAGCTGAGTTTTGACATAGTTGTAGCTGCCCGAACGCTGCATACTGGCTATCAGCAAAATGCTGTAGCCTATAGCTGCCAAAACCTGCACCCAAAGTTTTGTATCTGTTATTTTTAAGTAAAAACGCAATTTTCGCGCTGTGTTTTTCAATAAATCTCCGCCTTTTGTGAAAATACCAATAATTACCAATTAGTATTATAATAAAATATCGCCACAATATCAAGTATATTTTCAAAATGGAATAATATAAATTATTATTTTTGCTATAATGGTAAGCGTTGAAAAATAATAAGCTATTTTTAATTTTATGGAGGTAATATTATGCTTTCTGATATCGAAATTGCTCAGCAGGCTAAACTTCTGCCTATTAAAGAGGTAGCCGCAGGCTTGGGAATTAACGAGGACGAGCTTGAGTTTTACGGAAAATACAAGGCGAAGCTCTCTGACGAGCTAAGCGCGCGTGTGGCTTCCAATCCCGACGGCAAGCTGATTTTGGTTACTGCTATCAACCCGACTCCCGCCGGCGAGGGCAAGACCACTACCACCGCAGGTTTGGGACAGGCTATGGCTAAAATCGGCAAAAAGGCGATTATCGCGCTCAGAGAACCGTCGCTCGGCCCCGTGTTCGGAATCAAGGGAGGAGCCGCCGGCGGCGGATATGCCCAGGTGCTTCCGATGGAGGACATCAATCTGCACTTCACAGGCGATATGCACGCTATTACTTCCGCCAATAACCTCTGCTGCGCTATGCTTGACAACCATCTTCAGCAGGGTAATACACTCGGAATCGACCCCAGAAGAATTTTGATTAAGCGTTGTCTTGATATGAACGACCGCGCTCTCAGAAATATAATTGTAGGTCTCGGCGGCAAGGTCAACGGAATCCCCAGAGAGGATCACTTCATCATCACAGTTGCTTCCGAGGTTATGGCTATCCTCTGTCTTGCTGCGGATATTGACGACTTAAAGAAGCGTCTCGGCAAAATCCTTGTCGCTTACACATATTCGGGCGAGCCTGTTTACGCGCGCGACCTTAAGGCTGACGGTGCAATGACCGCGCTTTTGAAGGACGCTATCAAGCCGAACCTTGTTCAGACACTGGAGGGTACCCCTGCGGTTATGCACGGCGGACCCTTTGCGAATATCGCTCACGGCTGTAACAGCGTAAGGGCTACAAAGCTGGCACTTAAGCTGGCTGATTACACAATTACCGAAGCAGGCTTCGGCTCAGATCTCGGAGCGGAGAAGTTCCTAGACATCAAGTGCCGCTACGCAGGCTTAAAGCCCTCGGCAATAGTGCTTGTCGCTACCTGCCGCGCGCTTAAATACAACGGCGGCGTTCCCAAAACCGAGGTTTCAAACGAGAACCTCGAGGCACTTAAAAAGGGTATCGTAAACCTCGGCGTTCACATCGAAAATATGCGCAAGTACAACGTGCCGGTTGTTGTGGCTATCAACCGCTTTGGCACTGATTCCGACGCCGAGCTGAAATTTATTGAGCAGTACTGCATTGAAAAGGGTGCTGATTTCGCGCTTTCCGAAGTGTTCGGCAAGGGCGGCGACGGCGGAATTGAGCTGGCTCAGAAGGTTGTTGAGGCTTGCGAAAAGCCATCAAGCTTCAGTACGCTTTATCCCGATGACCTGAGCGTTAAGGAGAAAATCGACTGCATCGCAAAGAACATCTACGGTGCGGCGAGGGTTAACTATACAACTCAGGCTGAAAAGGCAATCGCCGAGGTTCAAAAGCTCGGCGCGGACAGCCTGCCTGTCTGCATCGCCAAAACCCAGTATTCTCTGTCTGACGATCCCGCGCTTCTCGGTGCTCCGAAGGACTTTGAAATTACCGTAAGGAATGTTTCGCTCTCGAACGGAGCAGGCTTTGTGGTAGTCTACACAGGCGATATTATGACTATGCCCGGACTTCCCAAGGTTCCGGCGGCTCACAGCATTGATGTTAACGCCGACGGAAAGATTGTCGGATTGTTCTGATATGGAAAGACTTATTTCCAATAGCCCCCGGGAGACCGAAAAAATAGGGGAGAGCATTGCCGAAAAGCTAAAGGGCACTGAGGTGATTGCTCTGTTCGGCGGTCTGGGAATGGGCAAGACCGCGTTTACAAGGGGCTTGTGCCGCGGCTTGGGCGTTGATGACGGCGTTTCAAGCCCGACCTTCGCGCTCGTTAACGAGTACGGCGGCAAGTTCAATATTTACCACTTCGATATGTATAGGGTTACCACCTGGGACGATTTGTATTCCACCGGTTTCTTTGATTACATTGATAACGGCGTGCTCGTTATTGAGTGGAGCGAAAACATTGAGGGCGCGCTGCCCGACAATGCGGTAAAGATTACTATTTCACGCGGAGAAAACGATAACCAGAGGATATTTGAGATTGAGGGAGCGTTTGATTGATGAAAATTCTCGCTGTAGATACCTCGGCAACGGCGGCGTCTGTCTGCCTTGCTACCGAGGATAAAATACTCGGAGAGTTCTATACAAACACCGCGCTTACACACAGCCAGACGCTTGTTCCGATGGCGGAGCAGGTGCTTAAAACAACGCGTACGGATATGGACGAGATTGATTATTTTGCCGTTAACGCGGGTCCGGGCTCGTTTACCGGGGTCAGAATAGGAGTTGCGGCGGTTAAGGGTATGGCGTTTAAGAACAACACGCCGTGCGTGTCGGTCTCTACGCTTGAGAGTATGGCTTACAATATGCTCGGTAACGACTGCGTTGTCTGCGCCGTTATGGATGCAAGGTGCAACCAGGTTTATAACGCTCTGTTCAAAATCAGCGGAGATAATATAGAACGGCTCTGCGAGGACAGAGCACTTGCGCTGAGCGACTTAAAGCCGGAGCTTGAAAAAATCAGCGGAAAGATTATACTTGTCGGCGACGGTGCCGAGCTTTGCGCTAAATTTCTCGAAAATTCGCTTTCTAACGTATTTTCGGCACCGATTAATAATCGGGTTCAAACTGCCGCTTCAACGGCCATGGCGGCGTTTAAGAGCATTTCTGATAATAAAGTAATTACGCCTTCGGAGCTTATGCCGACTTATTTGCGGCTTCCGCAGGCGCAAAGGGAGCTTAATAAAAGAATGGGGAGTGGACAAAAATGATAGCACTTGGATGTGATCACGGCGGATTTAACCTTATTACCGCCATTAAAAAATATCTTGATGAAAAGGGAATTGAGTACAAGGAGTTCGGCACGTTCAGCGAGGACAGCGTGGATTATCCGATTTACGCCTATAAGGTTGCAAAGGCAGTCGCAAGCGGCGAATGTGAGCTCGGAATCCTCTGCTGCGGCACGGGAATCGGCATCTCAATGGCGGCTAACAAGGTCAAGGGCGTCCGTGCGGCGGTTGTTAACAACGCCTTCGGAGCTGAGATGACCAGACGCCACAACCACGCGAATATCCTTTGTATGGGCGGCAGAGTTATGTCTGAGGAGGACGCGGTAAAATATACCGATATTTTCCTTAATACCCCCGAGGAGGGCGGCAGACACGATAAGCGCGTGGCAATGCTTACCGAGATTGAAAACGGCACATTTGAAGCATAATATTAAATAAAAATCAGGGCGGTCGGTGACCGCCCTTTTGCTTTGCCTATTTGTATTTTACGCTGTCAATAACAAGCTCACTTTCGTATTTTTCGGGAAAACCAATGTAGTCATCATTGTAGTAATTCTCGTCATATTTTATTTTTGCGCCAATCATATAAATGTAGTCGCCGATATATACGCAACGGTCAACCATAGTATTTGCCGTATAATATCCGAATGCATCGGAAACGTAGTTGTCAATAACATTTATCTTTCCGTCATCTACTCTGAAATTCAGCACGCCGCTGTGACGGTCTGTAGTTGAAGCCTTTTTATAAGAGCTGTCGGGATAATCGTCATAGTCGATGTAACCATA